>JGI12383J13903_1000060_pt1 | contig 86964 bp, 75 predicted proteins | sample Passage237B_FD_13903 | JGI IMG/M metagenome (IMG submission 13903)
TCAACCTCCTCGGCTCGCGCCTCCACCTCCAGTTTCCCATCGAATACTACAGCGACCGCTTCGCCGACGCCGCCAACAGCGTCGAGCTGCCGAGCTACTACGTTTTCAACGCCGCGCTCCGCTTCGAGATCAACAGCCGCTTCACCCTCCACGCCAACATCGCCAACATCGACAACTCCATCGGCCTCACCGAAGGCAACCCCCGCGCCGGCCAATTCCAAAGCGGCGACGCCGGCGCCCGCTACTACCTCGCCCGCCCCATCGTCGGCCGCAGCTACCGCGCCGCGCTGACGTATCGTTTCTAGTCGGCGCCACGATTAAGTCGAACCTGTTGCAGGGGCCGAAGAGGTGACATCGCCTCTTCGGTCGTTCTTGCCTGCACTTCTCTTCCCCCCGCGAAATTACTGCTGCCTGCTTCGAATCCGCTTCAGATACGGCAGCGAAGCGATCGCCAGCAGGACGCCGGAAATCACCAAAAGACTCGCACCGATCGGATGGCGAAAAAAGGTCGTCTGATCGCCTCCGGCAAAGGCGAGCGCGCGATGAATGTTCTCCTCCATCGGTCCGCTCAGCACGAAACCGAGCAGGAGCGGAGTCGGGTCAAACGCCAATCTGCGCAGGAGAAAACCCACCACGCCAAACGCCGCCATCACCAGCAACTCGACCGAGTTGTGATTAAGCGAATACACGCCGACGCAGGAAAGCACCACCGTTCCCGGAAAGAGGAAGCGTTGCGGCACCTGCAACAACTTCGCCCACAGACCCACAAGCGGAAGATTCAAAACGAGCAGCATCGCGTTGCCGATCCACATGCTCGCGACAAGCCCCCAGAAAAGCCCGGGCTGTTTCACGATGATGTCAGGCCCGGGCTGAATCCCGTGAATGATCAATGCTCCAATAAACATCGCCATGACGGGATTGGCGGGCAGCCCGAGCGTGAGCAGCGGAATAAACGATGTCTGCGCGGCCGCATTGTTCGCCGCCTCCGGTCCGGCCACTCCCTCCACGGCTCCCGAGCCCACTTGTGGCGTCGCACGCGAAAGCTTCTTCTCCACCGCATAAGCCGCGAAGGACGAGATCACCGGTCCCCCGCCCGGCAGCGCTCCAAACGCCGACCCCAAGGCGGTGCCTCGAAAAATCGCCATCAGCGTCCGTCGCGCCTCCCCACGCCTCAAACGCGCGCGGCCTCGGTTCGCCACCAGCGAGCGATCCTGCGGCGACGCGAGCGTATCGATGATCTCACTCAGCCCGAGCAGCCCGATCGCGAGCGGGACAAAACCGATGCCGTCGATCAACTCGGGAATACCCATCGTGAATCGCGTTCCGGCCGTCACCACATTCGTGCCGATCGTCCCGAGAAAAAGTCCCGCCAAAACCATCGCGATCGCCTTCAAGAGCGATCCTTGCGCCAGCACGACGGCGGCAATCAACCCGCAGATCATCAAACCCACATAATCCGCCGCCTGGAAGTTCGCCGCCACACGCGCGAGCGGCCCTGACAACGTCGCGATCAGCAGCGTGCCGATCGTGCCGGCGATAAACGACGCAATCGCAGCCAGCGCCAACGCCAGCGCCGCACGCCCCTGCCGAGCCATCGCATGTCCATCGATCCCCGTCACCGCCGCGCTGGCTTCACCGGGCAGGTTCACGAGGATCGCCGTGGTCGACCCGCCGTATTGGGATCCATAGTAAATCCCCGCGAGCATGATGAGCGCCGACGTGGGCGAGAGAGAGAAGGTAAACGGCAGGAGCAAAGCGATCGACGACGCCGGCCCGATGCCGGGCAACACGCCGATCAAGGTGCCGATCAGAACGCCGACAAAACAGAAAAGCAGGCTCTCCGGCTGCAAGGCCGTCTGAAAACCGAGCGCGAGTTCATGCCATGCGCCCATGTCAAAACCCCGGCAAGAGTTTGATCGGCTGACCAAGGAGACCGACAAACAGCACGTAAGTCGCGGCCGCCAGACCGACGCCAAAAATAAGCCCCGCTCCAAAACGCGATCCGCGAAACCCGAGCGTCGAAATCAGCACGGCCGCGATCACCGCCAGCCCGAGCCCGGCGCGCTCAATCAAAAACGCGAACGCCAACACGCCACCCGTGATCGCCGCGCATGATCGAATCGGAAACGCGGCAAGAGATCCACCACGAGCCAACAATCCGCGGCCCGTGATCACCATTCCCACCACGATGAGGCCGATGCCGATCACGCGCGGAAACAGATTTCCCGCCGGATCGACGGACGAACTCCCCGATCCAGAAAAATAGAATCCGAGCGCCCCGATCGCGACCAGTGGAACCCCCGCCCAAACGTCGCGACTCGATAAGACCCGTTTCATGAGATTACGGAGTCCCAAATCTCCGGTTCGGCTTGCGCCCCCACGCCGCCCACAGAATCGGCGAAGCGAAATCAAATGTCGGATCATCGAGTCGTCGCAAATCCGCCTCGAACTCGGCTTCCGTGAGCTGACCGGTTGCGAGAATCGCGGGCCGCAGTTGCTCACAATTCAGCCGCATCAACGAAGCGCCGGCACCGCCGCTTCGCCAAACAAAGAGGCGGCCCTCCATGTTCACCTCGTCGAAATCGAGCTCACGCAGCCGCGCTCCCAGCGAGCGACCGAAGCGGGAATCACCCACGGCGGCGTGAAGCACTTCGCGCATCACCCGAACGATTTTGGGATAGTTTTCGTGCTCCGAAGCTTCGTGCAACGGAGGCACCTCGAAGTCTTCGATCACGATCCATCCACCCGGCTTGATCGCCGCGGCCATTCGACGCAACGCGCCCTGCTTGTCCGCCAGGTGCTCCAACACCAAACGCGCGTGAGCCAGATCGAAGACACCTTCCGGCAACGGATCCCGGCAAATATCGTGACGCCGAACCTCGACGTTCGCTTGCGCAAGGTCGTCCAGCAGTCGCGTGTCCAGATCCGTCGCCAACACCGACCCGTTCGGTCCCACTTTCTCCGCCAGCCATCGCACGATCGTTCCGCCGCCACCTCCGACCTCGAGGCAGTTCCAACCTCGACTTAGTCCGCGCTCCTCCAGATGCCGAATCGTTCCCGGGTCGAAGACGGCGGAGAGCGCACCGAGCCGATCGCGCGTCTGGATCGCTGAGTTGTCCAAGATATACATGAGGGCCTGCGGGGCAGAGTGACCGCTGAGAGCTACTTCGTGGGTTTCAGCCCCAATATCTCGATGACGCTTCCAAACTGAGCCCGTTGCTCGTCCAACTGCTTCGCCAACTCATCAGGCGTGCTCGCAGCCACGGTCAACCCCAGCGAGGTCATTCGCGCAGCCAGCGCAGGATCGGCCGCGACCTGCCGGACGTCTTCCGCGATTTTTCGCCGTAGCACATCGGGCATATCGCGCCAGCCGTAAAAGCCCCAATTTCCATCGAACGCGAGATTCGGAAATCCCGCTTCGCTCACCGTCTCTACATTCGGAATCGCCCCCGACCGACTCGAGTTTGTGACGGCCAAAATACGCACGCGGCCAGCCCGCAAAGGAGCGTCGACCGTCGCGATGGAAGACATCCAGATATGCAGCCGCCCGGCGGCGAGATCCTGAACCGCCTCCGGCGTCGTCCGGTAATGCACGCGNTTCATCTCGAGNTTTTCCAACTTCAAAAACGCTTCGAAGAAGCTCCCGAGCTGTCCGATTCCGCTCCAGAAATACGTTCCCGGATTCTNCTCCGCCAAAGTCTTCAGCTCGCTGAGCGACGNGACGGGCAGCGTCGACGATGCGGCGATCACGATGGTTGGCTGCGCCACGGACGCGATCGGCACGATGTCTTCGCGCGCGTCGAAAGNAAGATCATCACGAATCAGTGCATCCATCGTGATCGGCCCCGANGCCGTGAACAGCAGCGTGTGGTCGTCTTTGCGCGCNGCAAAAANCGAGAAGCCGAGGATGCCGTCGCCGCCACCGGGACGATTGTCCACGATCACCGGCTGCCNCCACATTTTCTCCAGACCTTCTCGGCGAACAACCGCGCGCTGAGATCGAGGCCCGATCCNGCNCCGNAGGGAACGAGCAGCGTGACCGTTTTCCGCGGCCANGGTGCGTCGGGCGCCTCTCTCTTGAAGAAGATCGTCCCTACAACGACGGCGGCAGCNACCGTGATTACAATGAGGGGTGTTGCGCGCATCGGTTCACGAGTTAGGCGAGCCCGTTTCCCTACGAGGGAGATTTGCTTTTCGAGCGTTTGCGTCGGCCCGCACCCAGACGCATGTAGTCGCGATTGGCATCGAGCACGCGGAGAAGCATCGCGATGACCTGCTTGCGCTCGGAGGCGCTCAGCACGGACCAGATGCGTTCCTGCGCGGCGGCCGTGGCGGGCCGAAGTCGGGCGCGAATGGCTTCACCTTTCGCCGTCAGGTGCAAGGTGCGCGCGCGACGATCGGCATCATTGATGCCGCGTTCGATCAACCCTCGCTGCTCGAGCTTGAAAACGACGGAGCTCGTCGTCGTGCGGTCCAGTGCGAGCAGGTTGGCGAGGGTATTCTGATCGACGCCGGGATTGGCATGAAGCCGGAGCAGCACGCCATATTCGAGCGGGATCAAATCTTCCGCTTGGACCACTTCGGCCGAGGCAGCCGTCGCAATTTGATAAAGCCGGCGAAAAAGCGAGATGGGCGCGTGGTGCAACGGCGTGTTCGCGTCAGCACCGTTGGCCTCGCGAGTGGATTTACGTTTTGCCTGTTTGGTCATCAGAAATCGATCACTTGGCAGACGCTCAGCAGTTAGATCTTCAGATATATGATTAATTGGGACGCGCTGGGTCAAACGATATGTCTTCGGAAAACCCCGTGCCGGAGCATCGGAGAACAACCTCATGCGACGGCGCAGCGCCGCTCCAGCCGAAGTCCCCTCTCGAGAGGGTGCCCGAACGACGGGGTGTGTTCTCACCGTCCGCCTACTCATCAACCGGCTGCCCCAAGTAGGGAGGGCGGCTAGTAGTGCGGAGCTTCAGCCCGCAGCGTTCATCGCCCCCCTACTCGCTCGCGCCACCCCCCGGCACCGCCGGCACATACCGATACGCCGGCTCCCGCGCCTGTCGCCGCAAAATCCCCGCGATCTCCCGCCACACCGCCACCAACCCGTGCGGCGTCGGCGGCAGATCGTGCCGGATCAACCGATGCAGCCGCGGCAACCGATAACACGGCACCGCCGCATACATGTGATGCTCCGTGTGGTAGTTCATATTCCAATACAGGAATCTCACGACGGGATTCAGCGTGAACGTCCGGCAACACAGCCGAAAATCCGCCACATTGTCCTGCAACCCGACATGCTGCGTGTTGTTGCACAGCCAAAACAACCACCCGCCCGTCGCCGGCCCAAACGTCAGCATCGCCGGCACGATCCAGTTCCCCGTCGCCACGCCGACGATCCAAATCGCCGCATGCCCTCCGAGCATCACCCGCGCCCAACGCACGGGCCGCCGCCGCGTCTCCAGCTTCTCCGCCGGAAACAGCGTCAGCTCCCACTCGCCGCGAAACCGCCCGCCCGCGATCCGCACCGTGTCGCCGATCGTGTAGCGCAGCCGCGCCCATTCGAAACCGCACGACCGCACAAAATGCCGGATCATCAGCCGCATCGGCAACTCCACCTCGAGATCGTCCGGCGGATGCAGCGTGTAGCGATGATGCCGCACGTGGCTCGCCTGAAACATCTCGTGATTGTTCCACCCGAGAAACGCGAGGACGTGGCACCACACCGCATTCATCCACGACGTGCGAAACACCGTCCCATGCCCCAGCTCGTGCACGCCATTGATCGAAAAATGCACCACCATCCCATAGCCGTAGAACAGCATCGCCGTGCCCCACCACGGCAGCCGGCCCACGCTCCACCAGGTGGCTCCCGCGAGCACCCCAAGGATTGCGACAAACCCCAACGTCTGCGCCGACGCCAGCAGATCGCTCCGCTGGTGCAAGCGCTTCAATTCTCCCGGCGGCAGCGGCGTGCGATACCACCCAATGCTGCGCGAACGCCGCACGTTTTCCGTGAAATCGCACAACGGGGGTTCTTCAGTGAGTCGCGGATCCGACGGCGCCATGCGTCACTCTACCCAAATCCTCGGTCGTTGTCTTTCGCTCCGATCTCGCGATACGATTTCAAACATGCTCCGGCTCGATCCCGGCCTCCGCCGACGCTTCATGCTCTCCGCCGCCGAAATCGGCGTTCCCGGCGTGCTGCACTTCGGACGCTACAACTACGTGAGCGCCCGCCGTCGCGGGCTGGCGCCGCACCATCATCGCGACGCGATGGAGATCTGCGTGCTCCTGCGCGGACGGCAGACTTACGAGGTCCACGGCGAACGCTACGTGCTCAAAGGCGGAGATGTCTTCGTGACGTTTCCCGGCGAGGTGCACGGCACCGGCGGCACGCCCGAGGAAAGAGGATCTCTCTGCTGGCTGATTCTCAAAATGCCGCGCCCAACCCGGCCGTGGCTCGGGTTGTCGCTCCCGCAACGCCGCGCGTTGCGGCGGGCGCTGCTGGATTTTCCCCGCCGCCATTTTCCCGGCAACTGGCGCCTGCGCGCGCTCCTCGACCGCCTTACCGCCCGGCTGCTCGGCCCGCGCACGCCCCTCGATTCGATCGCGCTCCAGAATGAAATGGTCGCGTTCCTCCTCGAACTCGTGCGCGTCGCCACCAACGCATCCCAGACCGCCACCCGCCGCGCCCGACCGCTCGATGGCGTGCTCGCCCACGTCGCCGCCCACCTCGGCGAACCTCTGCCCGTCGCGGAGCTCGCCGCCCTCGCCGGCCTGTCGATCCCACGCTTCAAGGCGCGGTTCACCGCCGAACTCGGCGTCCCGCCCGGCGAATACGTGCTCCGCGCCAAAGTCGCCGAAGCCGAACGCCGCCTCCGCGAAACCTCACAGACGATCACCCGAATCGCCTTCGGCCTCGGCTTCTCCTCCTCGCAATACTTCGCGACCGTGATGAAACGCTACACCGGCCACACCCCCGGTCACCTCCGCGCCAAGTCCACCTGTCGCCGCCTGTAGCTTCTTTCGCGCCTTCTGCGCCTCTTTGCGGCCATCCGTTTACTCCGCCGGCAATACCAACTCCCCGCGCACCGACGTCGCGCTCTCCGTCGGAAAATCCTCCGGCACCGGCCACGTCACCTCGCGTTTCGCCAGCCATTGCAACGCCCTCACGAGCAGCGTCTGCACGCCCGCATCGCGCACCGTCACCGGCTGCACGTCGCCTCGCCACACGTGCCCAAACGTCGACGTGTAAACACGCCCTTCGCCGAACTTCACCGTCCATTCGATCGGCCAGTTCAGCTTGGTCTGCACGATGTCGTTCGCATACGAAATCACCTCGACTTCCTCCGCCGGCCCGCGCGCGAAGTAATACACCTCGATATCCGCCGCCTTCCACACCCGCGGCAGCCCGCGATGAATCGGATGCTCGCCCAATCGGTGAATCACCGCGTCGAAACGTTTCCCATGATTCGTATCGAGCCCCTCCCCGCTCGGGATCCGCACGATCTTCCCGTCCTCGCTCACCTGCAACGCATCGCCTTGATCCTTCTTCCGCCACCCTAGTCCGATGATGCGATTATATGCCGGCCAGTCGGGAAACGCGTTATTGCCCGCATGCCACACATAAAGTCCACCGCCTTCGCGCACGAACGCCTCGAACTCCTCCCGCACCTCCGCCGGCCACGGCGCGCCGCCGCCGAGGTCGTTATACGTCTGGATCACCACATCGTAATCCCGAAACCTCGGCCGCCACGCATCCCAACCCGGCGCCTCCGCCGTCGGCGGCGACGTCGACACATCGACCTCGAACAACCCCGTCGGCTCCAGAATCGCCCGAATGCACCGCGTCGTCAGCCGCCAGTCATGATTACTGCACCCATCCACAATCAGCACCCGGATTGGTCGCGCTTCAGCCGCTTCAGCACCGGCGATTACAGCGAAGCAAAGACCAAGAAAAGAAAGCAGAGAGCGCATGGGGTTATGCAAGAAAGCAGAACGAAAATATGAAATGCAACCGCCCGAGTGCTCCCGCTGTCACCGCACACCCGCCTCGAGTCATCAGTCGGGCGAAACACCTCGGACGATGCTTTGACCTCTTTCGATTCTCCATCTCAATCCACTCCAACCCCAAAAAACATGAACCCCACCCTCACTCGCAGAAAGTTCCTCTCCCACCTCGCCGTCGGCACCGCCGGCCTCGCGCTCGCCCGCCACGGCTTCGCCAGCATCAGCGTCCCCGCCAAGAAAGAAAACCTCGGCGTCGCCCTCGTCGGCCTCGGCTACTACAGCACCGACCTCCTCGCCCCCGCGCTTCAGCGCACCTCGAAATGCCACCTCGCCGGGATCGTCTCCGGCACACCTAGCAAGATCGAAACGTGGCAGAAGAAACACGCGATCCCCGACGCCAACGTTTACACCTACGACACCTTCGACTCGATCGCCAACAACCCCGCCATCGACGTCGTCTACATCGTTCTCCCGCCGTCCTTGCACGCCGAATACACCATTCGCGCCGCCAAGGCCGGCAAGCACATCTGGTGCGAAAAACCCATGGCTCCCTCCGTCCGCGAATGCGAGGACATGATCCGCGCCTGCAAGGACAACAATGTCGCTCTCGCGATCGGCTACCGCCTCCAGCACGAGCCCAACACCCAAGCCGTGAAGAAATTCGCCCTCGACCGCAAATACGGCAAAGTCATCTCCGCCGCCGCCGAGGCCGGCTACTTCGAGGGCCGCACCAATCATTGGAAACAAAAGAAGGCGCTCGGTGGCGGCGTCATGGGCGACATGGGCGTCTACCCGCTCAACGCCCTGCGCTACGGCACCGGCATGGAGCCGATCGCCGTCTCCGCCCAAGCCTCCACCACCCGCCCCGAAATCTACTCCGAGGTCGAGGAAACGATGCACTTCGAACTCGAATTCCCCGGCGGCGTCACGGGCATCGGCGACGTGAGCTTCGGCAAGAACATGAACAAGCTCCACGTCGATTGCGCCAACGGCTGGTATGAGCTCGCACCGTTCCAATCCTACAACGGTGTCAAAGGCACCACGAGCGACGGCACCCCGCTCAACGCCACCATCCCCAATCAGCAGGCGAAGCAGATGGACGACGACGCCTCCGCGATCATCAACAACACGCCCCTCCTCGCCCCCGGCGAAGAAGGCCTCAAAGACACGATCGTCGTCGAAGCCATCTACCGCTCCGTCGCCGAAGGCGGAAAAAAAGTCGCCATCCGCTGATCGCATCGCCGCGACGTCCGCCCCGCCCCGTGGCCTACAGCGAACAACTCGCCTCGCGCGTCCGCAATCACCTCGCGAGCCTGCGTCTGTCCGTCGAAGAGAAGTGCATGATGGGCGGCCTCTGTTTCATGGTGCGCGACAAAATGTGCGTCGGCGTCACCGACGATTGCCTCATGGTGCGCCTCGACCCCGCAGACATGCCCGCCGCATTGAAGCGTCCCGGCTGCACGCCCATGGCTTTCACTGGCCGCCCGCTAAAGCGCTTCGTCTTTGTTTCGCCCGAGGGCTGGAAGCCTGCAAAGGAGTTCAACCACTGGCTTTCTCTCGCCCTGGAATTCAACCCTCGCGCCCAATCGTCAAAGAAACGCGCGCGATCCTCGTCGCGAGCCTGAGCCTCAGCATCCTNAAAATCCGTATCGTCCCAACAACTACGCGCGCTTCCAGGAGCCGCAACGCACGCGACCACAAGCAACNCCTCCGCCAACGCGAACGTCGTCCGCGTCGCCATCGCCATTTCGCCGAAGCTCCGGCGGCCAAGCCGGGTTTTCGCAAAAGAGCCAGCAGTCCGGAACCAACGCCGCGTTACTCGGCGCGACCCTCCTTCATCGCCGCCATGTGGTCGCCGTCTGAAAAACACCGTAGCCCACGGTGATCGCAGGTCCGCCCGAGATCCCCCGCTACGCCCGCCGGCTCCGGCAACATAGCCAATTGCGTGCTCGCCCAAATGGGCAAACAGTCCAGCCGTTCGCACATTCATTCCCCACCCCCGCCCCCCATGAAATCGAAATGGTTCGTTCCTGTCGCTCTGGTCGCGTTGTTCGCTCAAACCTTCCTCTACGCCGCCAACGAGTGGCGCCCGCTCTGGGATGGAAAGAGCCTCGACGGCTGGCACGTCGTCGGTCGCGGCGAATGGAAGATCGAAGACGGTGCCATCCACGGCACGCACGACGCCAGCATTGAAGACTACGGTCACCTCGTCACCGATCGCACGTTTCGCGATTTCACGATCCGCCTGAAATTCAAAGCCGTCGCCGGCAACAGCGGCCTTTACTTCCGCATCGCCAAGGAAGGCTTCAGCGGCGTCACCGGCTTCCAAGCCGAGATCGACGCCACGAAAGACGTCGGCGGCCTCTACGAAACCAACGGTCGCGCCTGGGTCTCCCAACCCACGCCCGAACAAGTCGCCTCGTGGTTCAAACCTGGTGAATGGAATGAAATGACCGTCACCGCCCGCGGCGGACACCTCGTCGTCCACGTGAACGGCAAAAAATCCGCCGAGCTCGTCGACGACCCCGGTCGCCGGGAAGGCCACATCGCCCTCCAGGTTCACGGCAACGAACACGTCGACGTCTGGTTCAAGGACATCGAAATCCAGACTCACCCCGTCTCCAACCCATGAATACGCCCCGCTCCTTCGCGCTCTCACGTCGCCGCTTCGTGGGCGGCGCCCTCCTCGCCGCCGCCGCCTCGTCTCTTCGTTGGACGCCAAATCTCTCCGCCGCTTCCGCTCCGAAATCCTTCTCGCGCAAAATCAAGCTCGGCGTCATCGGCAACGGCGGTCGCGGCGCCTGGATCGCGCAATTGTTCAAGGAACACGGCGGCTACGAGATGTGGGCCGTCGCCGACTACTTTCCCGAGGTCGCCGACAAATGCGGCGCCGACCTCGGCGTCGATCCCTCGCGCCGTTTCTCCACGCTCTCCGGCTACAAGCGCCTGATCGAAAGCGGCGTCGAAGCCGTCGCCGTCGAAACTCCGCCCTACTTCATCCCCGAACACGTCACCGCCGCCGTCGACGCCGGCCTTCACGTCTACATGGCCAAACCGGTCGCCGCCGATGTCCCCGGCACGCTCCAAGTCGAGGCCGCCGGCCACCGCGCCACGCAGGCGAAGAAATGTTTCCTCGTCGATTACCAGATGCCCACCGATCCGATTAACCTCGAGATCGCTTCGCGCATCAAAAACGGCGCCCTCGGCAAGATCGCCCGCGTCGTCACCACCGGCCAGACCGGCCTTCAACAAGATCCGCCCAAAACCGAAACCATCGAGAGCCGCCTGCAGAATCTCATCTGGGTCAACGACGTCGCGCTCAGTTGCGACTACCTCGGCAACTTCGACATCCACGCCATCGACGCCGCGCTCTGGGTGCTCGGCCAGCGTCCCGTCGTCGCCAGCGGCGCCTCCAGCATCATGCGCCCTCATCCGCACGGCGACGCCCGCGACGTCGTCGCGCTCGTTTACGAATACGCCGACGGCCTCATCCACCACCACGCCGGTCAGGCCCTCGACAACAACTCCCCGCTCGAACTCAGCGCCGCGATCTACGGCACCGAAGCCCACGCCGTCCTCCACTATTGGGGTCGATCCTATCTCCGCGGCGGACGCCAACACTACCCCGGCGGCCCGATCGACAACCTCTACGAAGCCGGCGCCCGGCGAAACATCGCCCGCTTCCACGACGAGGTCACCACGGGCAACCTCACCAACGACACCTGCCGCCGCGCCGTCGACGGCGCGCTGACGTGCATTCTTGGATACGAAGCCGCCGCCCGCCGCGAACGGCTCACGATGGACCAACTCCTCCGCGAGAACAAACGCCTCGAGGTCGACCTCCGCGGTCTCAAGACCTGACCCAGATCCGTTCGAACCGCAGAAAGACGAAGACTCCGAGAAACATTTTCTCCGTGCCTTCGTGCCTCTGCGGTGAATCTCTCTCCGCATCCGCTTTCCCTTGCCCATGACTCGCCAACGCCCCCTCGTCTTCGCCTTCGTCGCTCTGCTCCTCCTCCCGCCGCTCTTCGCGGCTGACACCCCCTCGGCCAACTCTTCACCCACTCCGCCCGACGTTCCGAGAGCCACACGCCCGCAACCGCCCACCCGCTCGCCCGACGCCCCCGGCGCGCCCAAGTTCATCCGCCTCGACGGCCGGCCCGGCGTGAACCCGCCCATCGATGCCGTCGGCAATTTCGTCATCGGCCCCCACTACGTCCGCCCGCCCGAATTCGACGTCGTCGAAGGCGTGCCGCAGGGAAAGGTCACGCAGTTCACGATGTCGTCGAAAGACAGCCGCTACTACAACCCCGGCATCGCGCGAAAAGAGTTCGGCAAGGTCGATCCCCACAACCCCAAGACTCTCATCGTCGAAACCCACCCGATCGACTACGAACGCGCCATCACCGTGTATGTGCCCGCTCAATACGTCGCCGGCACGCCCGCTCCCTTCCTCGTCGTCCACGACGGTCCCGAGATCGGCAAACCGAACCTCGATCTCCCCCGCGTGCTCGACAACCTCATCGCGCAAAAACGCGTCCCCGTCCAAATCGCGATCATGATCCGCCACGGCGGCGGCGACGCCCAGGGCAGCGAACGCGGTCGCGAATACGACACCATGTCCGGTCTGTTCGCCGAATTCATCGAGAACGAAGTCCTCCCGCTCGTGGAGAAAAACTGCGGCGTCACGCTCACCAAGGACCCCGAGGCCCGCGCCACGATGGGCAACAGCTCCGGCGGCGCCGCCGCGCTCATCATGGCGTGGTATCGCCCCGATCTTTATCGCCGCGTGATTACGACCTCCGGCACGTTCGTGAATCAGCAATGGCCGTTCAACCCGGAGACTCCGGGCGGCGCCTGGGACTTTCACGCCAAGCTCATCCCCGAAAGCCCGCGCAAACCCATCCGTCTCTGGATGGCCGTTGGCGACCGCGATCTGCTCAATCCGAATGTCATGCGTGACGACATGCACGACTGGGTCGAAGCCAATCACCGCATGGCCCACGTCCTCGCCGCCAAGGGCTACCGTTACCAATACATCTTCGCCCTCGACGTCGGCCACAGCATGGGCGCCGCCCGCACTCAAACGCTCCCGCAAGCGCTCGAATGGGTGTGGCACGACTATCCCAAAAACTAAACGATCACTCACCCGTAGCCGAACGCCGCCCGCTCCGAATCGTCGGAGCGAGCGTCTCGTTTAATTCGGCCGCGACGCTCGCGCTCCGTCCTCGCCTCACACGAGCGTCTTCACCCACTCCTCGCGACTCCCCGGCAACAGATCCATCGGCGCGATCTCCGGCATCGTGTAAGCGCCCGGCTTCAGCCGCAGCGCCGCCGCCCGCGCACACGACACCATGATCTGCGCCGTCAGCGCCGGGTTGTTGATGGTCATCCGGAATTCGAAGAGCTGGTTGTGCGTCACGCCGCTCACGCCTTTGCGCTCCATGCGCACGCCGTGGCCGACATCCTTCAACGCCTCAATGCTCGGCACCGCGATCACACGCGTGTCGTCGTTCACGAAATAGTCGTCGGACTTGATCGCTTTCTCCACCGCCGCGAACTCCGCGTCCGGCTCCAGCTCCACATACACCATCCGCCGGTGCACGCCCGTGCCAGTCGGAATCGTCATCGACAACGCATCCTTCACGCCCGGCTTTCCTTTCGCGCAGACCGAGTGGCCCATGCTCATGCCGGGACCGAAATTCGTATACGTGATCCCGCGCGGCGCCATCGCCAGCAGCAACGCCCGCAACACCGAGTCGCTGCCCGGATCCCATCCCGCCGAAACCACCGCGACGCTTCCGTGCTCCTTGCCGATCGCGTCGAGCGTCTGCCGCAGGTCCCACAGTTTCTGCCCGTGGATGTCGAAGCTATCCACGGTATGGATACCGCGCTTCAAATAGGCCGGCGCCGTTTCCGGAATGCTGCGTGTCGGCCCGCACAACAACGCCGCGTCCACCCTTCCGAGCTTGGCCACATCGTCCACGATCGCCACGCCCATCAGCTCGGCCGGCACCGTCTGCCCCACCGAACGGCGGACCACGCCCGCGAGTTCCATGCCCGGAGCGGCCTGCACGGCTTCGACCGCCGACCGACCAATATTGCCATATCCAACGACTGCGATGCGGAGAGTTTTGCTCATGAATCGGGCAACCAAACAACCCGTTCATCGCGCTTCAAGTTTTCCGGGCTCGTCTTTTCCTCCCGGCCTCCTTCAACCCTTGGTCACTATGTCCTCGATCCGTCCTTATCCCACCGGTCTCGGCACGAAATCCCTCCACGCGGGCCAAGCCCCCGACCCCACAACGAATTCCCGCGCCGTGCCGCTTTACCAGACCACGAGCTACGTGTTTCGCGACACCGACCACGCCGCGAACCTCTTCGCGCTCAAGGAACTCGGGAACATCTACACGCGTATCATGAATCCCACGACGGACGTCTTCGAGCAGCGCCTCGCCGCGCTCGAGGGCGGCACCGCCGCACTCGCCCACGCCTCCGGCCAGGCCGCGATCACCAGCGCCATCCTTAACCTCGCCGGCGCCGGCGACCACATCGTCTCCGTTTCGCAACTTTACGGCGGCACCTACAATCTCTTCCACCACACCCTCCCGAAACTCGGCATCGAGATCACCTTCGTCGACGCCGACGACCCCGAGGCCTTCCGCCGCGCCGTCCGCCCCAACACCAAAGCGTTCTACGGCGAGGGCCTCGGCAATCCCGCGCTCAACATCTTCCCCGTCGAGGAGGTCGCCAAGATCGGCCGCGAGTTCGGCATCCCGCTCATCCTCGACAACACCTGCCTCACCCCGATCCTCCACCGCTCCTTCGAATTCGGCGCCAACATCGTCGTCCACTCGACCACGAAATACCTCGGCGGCCACGGCACCTCTATCGGCGGGATCGTCGTCGACGGCGGCAATTTCGACTGGGGCTCCGGCCGTTTCCCCGGCTTCACCACGCCCGACGCCTCCTATCACGGTCTCGTGCACTGGGACGTCTTCAAAGCCTTCCCGCCCGCCGGTAACGCCAACATCGCCTTCGCGATGAAAATGCGCCTGCAGCTCCTCCGCGACACCGGCAACTGCATCTCGCCCTTCAACGCCTGGCAGACGCTCATCGGCATCGAAACGCTCCATCTCCGTATGGAGCGCATCTGCGCCAACGCCCTCGCGATCGCGCAATATCTCTCCGACCACCCGCAGGTCACCTGGGTCAACTATCCCGGCCTCCCGTCGTCGAAATACCACGCCGCCGCCAACAAGTATCTGACCGGCGGATACGGCGGCCTGCTCGGCTTCGGCGTCAAGAGCGGCTACGAGGGCGCCAAGCGCGTCATCAACTCGCTGAAACTCTTCAGCCACCTCGCCAACATCGGCGACGCCAAGTCCCTCGCGATTCATCCCGCCAGCACGACGCACAGCCAGCTCACCGCCGAGGAGCAGACCTCGACCGGCGTGCAACCGGATTACATCCGCCTCAGCCTCGGCTGCGAAGATTTCGCCGACCTGAAAGCCGACATCGACCAGGCCCTCGCCAAAGCCTGACGCGCTTCATCGCCGCGGGAGGGGCGTCACGCCCCGCCCGCGGCTCGAACGAAGGGATCGAGCTCTGGCGGGTGTTGAAACGAGACCGCCTCGTTTCAACACCCGCGATGCCTGCCCGAGCTCCTGCCCACCGCCATCGGCAAATCGTGTGCAGCGCGTTCGTCGCGCTCGCGCTCGCCGCGACTGCCCTTGCGGCCGACTCGTCCCGTCACACTCGGCTCACCGCTCGACCCGGCGCCCCCACCGAGTCGCCTGCGTTCGGCCTTCGCGATCTCGGCCTCGCCGCCAAACGCGACGGTTTCGTGTATGTCCCTTTCAACTACGACCCGTCGTCGCCCGCGCCGTTGCTGATCCTCCTCCACGGGGCCGGCGGCTCCGCGAAACGGGCTTGGATCGCCTACGCGGAAATGGCCGAGCCGCGCGGCATCATCGTCCTTGCGATCGACTCACGCTCGCACCGCACCTGGGACATCATGCTCGGTGGCTGGGGCCCGGATGTCCGTTTCATCGATCGCGCGCTGGCGCATGTCTTTTCGCACTATCGCATCGACCCGGCCCACATCGCGCTGGCCGGTTTCTCCGATGGCGCTTCCTACGCCCTCTCGCTCGGCGCCGCCAACGGCGATCTTTTCACCCATCTCGTTGCCTTCGCCCCCGGTTCGATCCGCCCCGTGGCGCCCCGCGGCAAGCCTCGCATCTACCTCTCGCACGGCACCGAAGATGCCATCCTGCCCGTCGATATCTCTCGCCGCGGCATCGTCCCGACCCTCCGGAAAGCCGGCTACGACGTCACCTATCGCGAAACCAACCTCGACCACATCGTCGACCGGAGCATCTCCATCGAGATGCTCGATTGGTTCTTGGAAGAGTAAATCTCCGCTGTCGCGCTACTCGCGCGCGGAGCTTGTTCCTGCGACCCCCAGCCTCCGCGGCTTTGCGATATCCACCAGCCCCACGTTCCCCAGCATCGGCAGCTTCAACGCCAACCGCTTCGGGTTCACGCCAAACGTCAGCCCGATCACGTTCACCTCGATTCCTTCCTCCCAGCCCGCCAGCGCCCCCAGCGCACCAAAAACGCTGAACTGCGCTCCCGTCCCGCTCGGCGTCCGCGCCACCATCTGCGGCCCGACGTAATCCTTGCCGATCGCCGTCGCCGGCAAATCCACGCGCAGCTCCGGCACCGCGCGCAGCACGTGCGCCACGAAGGTGTTCGAGTTCGGTCCCGGCCAAATGCGATAGCTGCCCGCATACGGATACTCCGCCGCCACCCGGTCGATCCGCTCGATCAATTCCTCCACGCCCGGTCCGCGCACGTCCGCGATCACGTGCGGACGATTTCCAAACCAATACCCATCCGCATGCCGCTGGCTCACGCGCACGCCGTTGCCCGTGCGCCGCGTTTGGTATCCCATGAGTTCATACACCATAAACCGGCTCGCACCCGTCGGCTTAACCGCGATCCACGTGTGCACGCCAAAATACCCGCGCCACTCGATCGCGCGAGCCGCGTAAACCTGCACGACCGCCTCCGGCGTCGTCGCCGGATCCGGCGCCAGCCCCGCCGGTTCGCGACTCGCCGTCCGCCAGTCGCTCGCGCTCACCTCGCCCGTCCACGCGAGCAACACTCCCGCAAACACCGCATAACCCGGCAGCAGCCAAAACCGCCGCCGCCAGATCATTCGCCCCACGTCGCCCGCCTTCGCCAGAAACCCCGGCTCCCGTCGCGTCACGTCTCCGCTCGCCTCAATTTCCGGCCCTCCTCGACGTCGAACAAATCGAAGAACGTCTGAATGTCCTTCCGCCCGCCGAGCCCGGCCGCCTTCTTCTCCTCCTCCAGCCCCGCCGTGTCGCGCCACCCGCGTTTCTTCATGAACGCATTCCAAATCTCGATCTCCTCCTTGCCCGGCTTCCGCCCTTCGCGAAACGCCCATTTCAAAATTTCCAGATCCGATCCGCCCTGCAGCACGCGTTTCCGCAACGCCGGATACTTCACGCCGAGCAGCCGGCAGCAGCGCGAATCAAACGCGAACCAGTTCTTCGTCCCCGTCGCGTATCCATCCGGCAACTGCCCCGCCGCCTTCAACCGGATCTTGTCCAGCATCCGGCCAAAAAACACGATTCCGCCCACTTCTTCGTATGCGCTTCGGGGTGCTTGCATGCGCCGAACAGACGCCCTCCGCATCCAACTGTCAAAACCGCTTCCCGTCTTCCCACCCGCTTCGCCGCTTGCCGTTCGCCCATCGACCGACTGGTTTCACGCTTCGTTTTTTATCATGATGAAATCACCCCGCCATCCCCTCGCACTTCGGTTCGCCGCCGCCGTTCTGTCGTTCCTTCCCCTCGCCACGCTCTCCGCCGCTCAGGCCACGCCCACGCCCGCGCATGCCGACGTCCGCATCCTCGCGCCGCAGATCGTCGTCGCTCCCGATCGCGCCGACTGGACCTACGCGCCCGGCGAACGCGTCACGTTCAAGGTTTCCGTCCTCAGCGACGGTCTTCCGATCGAAGGCGCCACGATCAAATACCGCGTCGGCCCCGAAAAATTCGAAGTCGAACAAGCTCCCGTCGCCGTCCCCGCCACCGGTCTTCGCATCGACGGCGGCACGCTGAACGAGCCCGGCTTCATCCGCTGTATCGTTCATTTCGAAACTTCCGGCAAAACCTACCGCGGCCTCGCCACCGCCGGCTTCGCCCCGGAAAAAATCCAGCCCACACAAGCCAACCCCGACGACTTCGACGCCTTCTGGGCCAAGCAACTCGAAGCCCTCGCCGCGATTCCCCTTCGCGCCACCAAAACCCTTGTTCCCGAAGCCTGCACTCCCGAAGCCAACGTCTATCACGTCGCCCTCGACACGTGGGGACCCGACGGCTCCACGACGCGTTTCTACGGCATGCTCGCCGAACCCTCCAAGCCCGGCCGCTACCCCGCCGTCCTCAAGGTTCCCGGCGCCGGCGTCCGCCCGTATCGTGGCGACACCTCGCTCGCGGCCCAGGGACTCATCGTGCTCGACATCGGCATCCACGGCATCCCCGTCAACCTCCCCGAAGCCCTTTACAACGACCTCCGCGCCGCCGCCCTTCGCAACTACTTCTCCTCCCATCTCGACAGCCCCGAGCAGTATTACTACCTGCGCGTCTATCTCGGCTGCGTGCGCGCGAACGACTTCCTCACCGCGCACGAAATGTGGGACGGCAAAACCCTCGTCGTCACCGGCGGCAGCCAGGGCGGACAACTCTCGATCGTCACCTCCGCGCTCGATCGCCGCGTCACGGGCACCGTTTCCAACTACCCCGCCTACAGCGACGTCACCGGCTACGTTCACGGCCGCGCCGGCGGCTGGCCGCACACGCTCTCGCGCAAGGAAAACCAGACCGAGGCGAAGCTCCGCACCACGTCTTACTACGACGTCGTCAACTTCGCCCGCCGCCTCCGCGCGCCCATCAGCCTCGCCTGGGGCTACAACGACGAGACCTGCCCCGTCACGAGCATGTATGCCGCCTACAACGTCATCACCGCGCCCAAGGAGCTCCACCTCCAGCTCAACATGGGCCACGCCTCGATCGACGAATTCAGCGCCGCCGGCCGCGAACGCATCCTCGCGATGATCCGCAACCCCGGCGCGTTCTCGAAACGCTGATCCTCTATTGCGCCGTCGCCCGCGACGGCGTCCGCTCCTTGCTTCACGAGGCGCATGTCCGCAACCTGCGGCATGCGCCTCGCTGCTCTCCGCCAGTTCGCGCTCTCGCTTCCGCAGACCACCGTGGTGAAGCAGTGGGGCGAATGCCTCGTCTTCAAAGTCGCGGGCAAGATGTTCCTGATCCTCGCGCTCGACGCCGAAACGATCGACGGCGTCGTGTTCAAATGCACGCCGGACGAGTTCGACGAGCTCACCGAAATCGACGGCATCGCGCAGGCGCCCTATTGCGCCAAACGCCACTGGGTCCGCGTCAGCGACCTCCTCGCCCTGCCCGCGTCCGAGTTGGAACGCCGCATCCGTCGCAGCTACGACCTCGTCGTCGCCAAGCTGCCCAAGAAACTCCAAGCCGAGCTCGCCCTCGCGCCCCTTTCGTCGTCCGCCCCTTAGTCAGGTGCAGCGCGAGAGCGTCGCGCGAAATCTTTTCCGCGATCAGCCGCATCACGTCCGGCCGGGGGTTCCTCGTTCGTCGACTCGATGGTCCGACAACAAAACACCCAATTCCCCCGTCATGTCCTCGCTGCCCCATCCTCCCGTCGCGTCCCGCGCCGAATGGCGCGAAAAACGCCTCCAACTCCTCCAGCGCGAAAAGGAAGTCACCCGCCTCCGCGACCGCCTCTCCGCCGAACGCCGCCGGCTCCCGATGGTCCGCGTCGAAAAAGACTACGTCTTCCACGATGCCTCCGGCCCGCGCCGCCTCATCGAGCTCTTCGACGGTCGCCGGCAGCTCATCGTGTATCACTTCATGTTCGATCCCGCGTGGGAAAAAGGCTGCCCGGGCTGCACCGGCTTCGTCGACACCCTCGGCGATCTTTCCCTCCTCGCCGAACGCGACACCACCTTCGTCCTGATCTCGCGCGCGCCGTTTCCCAAACTCGACGCCTATCGACAGCAACGCGGCTGGAACCGCCCGTGGTTCTCCTCCTTCGGCAGCGATTTCAACTACGACTTCCACGTCACCCTCGATCCGAACGTTCGCCCCGTCGAATACAACTACCGCTCCGCCGAGGAGATGATCGCCACCGGCACGCCCAACCAAATCGAGGGCGAATCGCACGGCCTCAGCGTCTTCCTCCGCGTCGACGACACCGTGTATCACACCTACTCCAGCTACGGCCGCGGAGTCGAAAACCTCACCGATTCCTACAGTCTCCTCGACGTCACTCCCTACGGCCGGCAGGAGGACTGGGAAGACTCTCCGCCCGGCTGGCCTCAACGCCCGACCTACGGCTAGGCCGGCTCCTCACCCGGCGGACACCACAGCGAATCGCGTCCATTGCCGCGACTTCTAAATCGCCCGTCTCCGCGCGCCGACCCCGCGCGGCATTGCCTCCTTCGCTCCGCCGGACATGCTGGCGAAGCGCCATGAACCCCGTCCCTGCTCACGTGAAACCTCCGGCGCAGCTCGTCCCCTGCGGGCTCGGTTGCCGCTACGCCGAACCGCTGCGCGACGAATACCTCGACTGGGTGTGGTGCACCCGACCCGCTGCGATCCGGCGCGTTCACTCCATCGATTCCGACTGCCACTGGTTCGCGCCCGAGACCCTGCCGGACGCCGGCAAGGCACACTGACCCTTCCGCCATGGACGCGTCGTTCTGGGACTCCCGGTATTCCCGTCCCGGATACTTTTACGGGACTTCGCCCAACGCCTTCGTCGCCGGGTCCGCCGCGCTCGTTCCCGCCGGCCCCGTTCTCTGCCTCGCCGAAGGCGAAGGGCGCAACGCCGTCTTCTTCGCCCGACGCGGTCACCCCGTCACCGCGATGGATCAATCCGCCATCGGCCTCGCCAAGGCCGCCCAGCTCGCCGCGAATCACAACGTCACCCTCACCACCGAAGTCGCGGACCTTTCCTATTTCTCGATCCAGCCCAATTTCTGGTCCGCCATCGTCGCGACGTTCGTCCATTTGCCGCCGCCGCTTCGCCGCAGCGTCCACGCACGCGTCGCCGCTGGTTTGCGCCCGGGCGGCGTTTTCCTCTTCGAAGCCTACTCGCCCGACCAGGTGCGCTACCGATCGGGTGGCCCGGTCGAACAACCCGAGCTCCTCGTGCGGCTCGCCGATCTGCGCACCGAGTTTCCCGGTCTCGAGCTCTTGGTCGCGCGCGAACTCGTGCGCGACGTCGACGAGGAACCGGGCCACCGCGGCCTCGGCGCCGTCGTCCAGCTCGCCGCGCGAAAGCCGCTCTCCGTCTGATCGCGGCACACCCTTTTTCCCGCAAAAAAAATGGACGCCTCCGGAACCAACGGAGGCGCCCTTTTTGACTGAACTAGCCTTGCAAACCATCCAGCGCCCAAGCCGGATGGAAATTCAATAGATCGACCCGCCCGAATCCCGCTGCGGCAACGCAGGCGGGGTCGAACACGGACGGCACTGGCCGCAAAACGGAATCGGCGGAACAGCGAACGAAACCAGGCCGCACGCTTCGCCCCGCCACAACTGCGCATTGGTCATAGCCCCGCTATGACCTAAGGCATAACCCCGCCGGAACTCGCCGCCTTCAGGTGTATTCACAAAGTTGTGACACACTCGTTCCCGAGGAAAACGACTTTACGCGGCCGAACGCCGCACGCACGCTCGCGTCTCGATCGATGCACTGGGACGAAGCTCTCCATCGTTTCCCGGGCCCCGTGCACTGCGGCTATCCGCCGCACCCACGCCCCTTCCGCCACCGCCGCACCGCCTCATGGGCGCTGCTGGTCGCACTTTGCATCGCGTCCACGCTTCGTGCCGCTGCCGTTCGAAGTGTCCCCAACGTGCGCGGTCTTCCTTTTACCCGCTCTTATCCGCTTGAAGAGGTGGGCGAGATGCCACGCGGCGCACGCCTGGGCTTCGATGCCTTCGGCCGGCTTGCCGTCATTTCCGGGGGGTTCTACGCCGTGTTGAACGACACCGCTTGGCTCGACATCGCGGTCAAGGACGCGCCTCGCCGCGTCAACATGGTGCAGATCGTGCAAGCCCCCGATGGCCGTGCCTATTACAGCGCACTTGGCTCCTGGGGCACGGCGGAACTCGGCTCCGATGGCCGGCTCCACGCCCATCCGCTCGTGCCCCCCGACGCCCCGAGATGGGCTCTCACGACTCCGTTCAACGACGTCCTCGCCACCTCCCAAGGCGTCTACTTCAGCGGTTGGAACGGCGTGGTCTACCGGGACTTCGCCAGCCACGAAACCCGCTACTTCGAACTTTCCTCGGTCGCGACGATCTTCGCGATCGGAGACAACGTCTACGTCTCCGCTCACGGGCAGCCGATCCAGCTCATCGATCTCGCCGCCAACACGCTTCGTCCCATCGAAGGCGCGCTGTCCGGCGGAGTCGCCGTTGAGCACGCCACCGCGCTCGACGACACCCAGGTTCTCGTCGCCGCGCGCAGCGGCGATCTCTTCACCTTCGATGGACGGCGCGCGCTCCCGTGGTCGGTGCAGCAGCGTCATGGCCTCTCCGGTCGGGTGCTGGGCCTCGCACATCTGGTCGACGGGGGCACGGCGGTCGCGATCAGCGGCAAAGGCCTCTTCATCTTCACCGCCGACGGCGAGTTGGCGACCGCGCTCACGACCCCGCAATACCTTCGGATCAACGATATTGAGACGCGCGAAGCCGGAGTGCTCTGGGTCGCCACCGAGGACTCGATCGAAAAGGTCCTCTACAACAGCGCGGTCACGATTTTCGGCCAACGTCTCGGCCTCTCCCTTTCGTGGCCCTCCGTGGTTCGGTGCGACGACCGTCTCTACATCGCCTCCTCCGGCGAATTGTTCGAAGCCGTCCCCGAAACACCCGACTCACCCGCCCGTTTCGTTCCCGCCCGACATCAGATCCCGGGAGGCGCCTGGGCCGTCGCCGCCAAGGGGCCGCACATGCTCATCGGCAATTCGAACGGGGTTTTCTCCCTCGCTGCGGACGGCACCTACGCTCACGTCGCTCAGACATCCGGCGTGGCCAACCTGACCCTGCTGGGCGACGACCTCTGCTTTGCCATCGGAGAAAAAGAAATCGCCGTGCTGCGCTGGTCCGCCGGCCGGTGGGTGGAATGCGCGCCTCGCATCGCCGGCGTCGGCCTTCCCAGCGTGGCTCATGCCGCGAAAAACTCCGTCTGGATCGAACTCGGCGCCAATCGCCTCGCTCGTCTCGCTCTCCGGAATGGCTTCTTGGAACTGCGCCTCTTCGAAGATTTCCCGTGGCCCGAACCACGCTGGGTCAACGTCGGGATCGTCGACGACACCATCGTCCTTTCCACTCCGCCCGGCCCACGCCTCTTCTTCGACGAAAAAACCGAGACCTTCACCGACGCGCCCGCGCTCGCTCGGCTCCTCGACCGCTCGCCGCACTGGATCATCCGCGTTCAAAAAGACGAAACCGGCACGCTCTGGGCCGCGCACGACCAGGGCATCGTGACCTTCACGCCGCGTGGCGACGACTACGAGATCGACAGCTCCACCTTCGATCTCATCAACGCGCGATATCCCACCGTTCATCTGCTGCCCGGGAATGACGTGTGGTTTTCCGCCGGACGCTCGCTCTACCATGTCGAACGACGGCACGCCGAAACTTCCCGGCTAACCCGCCAGCCGCTGCTTGTATCCGTCGTGGACGGACGCACCGGCGCCGAGTTGCCGGCCTCCGCTCCGCTGCAGTTGCCGTTCGCCCAAAACAATCTCAGCTTCCGCTTCTTCTCCGGCAGCTACGCCTGGCCTCGCTCGCCGCTCTATGAGTTTCGGCTCAACGAAACCGGAGGTTGGGCGCCCCTCGGCTCCGGCTCGTTCTTGAGCTTCCCCGAACTCCGCGAAGGCAACTACCGCATCGAGGTGCGCATGATCGAGAACGGCGCTCCCGTCGGCACGCCCGCTTCCTTCCAATTCGAAATTTTCCCGCCCTGGCACCGCACTTGGCCCGCCTACGGCCTCTACGGTTTCACGCTCTTCGCCGCCGTGTTCGGCCTCGTGCGCTGGTCGGGAAACCGCGCCCGCCGTCGCAACGCCGCGCTCGAGCAACTCGTCGAGGAGCGCACGCGCCAGTTGAAGACCACGATGGAAAAGCTCAACGCCGAGACCCGCAACGCCGCCACGCTCGCCGAGCGCGACCGCCTCGCCGGCGAGATCCACGACAGCCTTCAACAAGGCCTGAGCGGCTTGATGCTCCAGCTCGACGCCACGCTAAAACTGAACTCTCTCCCCGACGACGTTCGCACCCGGCTCAATGTCGCTCGCAACATGGTCTCGTTCACGCGCCACGAGGTGCAGCACGCCGTGTGGGACATGGAGTCGCCGTTGCTCGAGGACACCGAACTCGGCGAGGCCCTGCGCAAGCTCACCGCGCTGATCAACCCCGGCGCCGCCGTGATCTCGATCGATGTCACCGGCACACCGCGGCTCCTGCCGTCGATGACCAAACATCACCTTCTCCGCATCGCGCAGGAGGCGATCACCAATGGCGTGCGCCATGCCGCGCCGCGTCGCATCTCCGTCGAGCTCGACTATCGCCACGACGCCGTCGCACTCGCCATCAGCGACGACGGCATCGGCTTCGATCCCGACGCCGTGCTGTCGAAGAGCGTTCACCATTTTGGACTCCGCGGTCTGCGCACCCGCGCCAAGAAGATCGCCGGCGATCTCCAACTCCGCAGCACCCCCGGACAAGGCACCACGATCCACATCGTCGTGCCCCTTCCCGCCGAAGACGCTTTCGCCCCCCATGCAAGCGACCCCGTCCCCTGAAAAGATCCGCATTCTCCTGGTCGATGACCACATCGTCCTGCGCATGGGCTTGATGACGGCCGCCAGCGGCGAACCCGACATGGAAGTCGTCGCCGACGCCGAAAACGGGGCCGATGCGATCGCCGCGTTCCGGCAGCACCGTCCCGACGTCGTCGTGCTCGACCTGCGCATGCAGGGCATGAGCGGCTTCGAAACGATCGAAGCGTTGCGCCAGGAGTTCGGCGACATCCGCATTCTCGTTTTCAGCAACTATGCCAGCGGTGACGAGGTCTATCGCGCACTCAAGGCTGGCGCATCGGGTTTCGTGGTGAAGGAAATGGCCCTCGACCGGTTGCTCGAGGCGATCCGCAAAGTTCACCAGGGTGAACAATACCTCCCGCCCGAAATCGCCACGCGCATGCACGGTCGCGTGCTCTCGCAGCTCTCCCCGCGCGAGATCGAGGTGCTTCAGCTCGTCGCGCGCGGTTTGAGCAACAAGGAAATCGGCGCCGAGCTGCGGGTCGTCGAGGGCACGATCAAAATCCACGTGACCAACATCCTCGCGAAGCTCCGCGTCAACGACCGCACTCAAGCGATCCTCGCCGCCGTCAAACGCGGCATCATCCATCTCGAGTAATCTTCCCCGCGCCCACGTCGAAGCAAAGACGCGCCCGCGGCGGCCCTTCCGGACCGCCGCTCACGACCTCCCGCGCCACGGACGTTCTCCGCCCGCGATTCTCAGCGCGCCACGGCCACTTCCGGCCGCGTCACCCGGCGAATGCGAAAACGCCGCATTCCGCCCGGCGTCGCCCACTCGACTTCGTCGCCTTCACGATAACCGAGGACCGCCGTGCCGATCGGCGCGAGCACGGACAGCATCTGTTGATCGACGTTCGCCTTGTCGGGAAACACCAGCGTGTAGGCGTCGATTTCGCCCGTCGAAAGATCTTCGATCTCGAATCTCGCGTTCAGCGTCACGACGTTCGCCGGCACGGCGTTGGCATCGAGCACGACGGCACGATCGAGTTCGCCCCGGAGCTTTTGCACCGCCGGGCTTCGGTTGGCTGCACCGAGCGAATCGAGCAGCAGGCGCAGCTTGGCGTGGTCGTCGTTCGCGATGTAGATGGGTCGTTCGTTCATGGAGGTATGGGTTGATTGTCGAGCTGGTTGGCGGGAAGGCCGGTCCGACGGAAACGCGGCTCAGCCGCGGTCCGCCCCCAGCGTGTAAAGGGGAGCGTCCACGATCTGTCGCGGCGGCACGTCGATCCGCAGGAACTTCGCCGGCCGCTCTTCGGCGGCCTCGATCGTGCAATCCACGTCCTTCGGCAGCAGGTGCGCTTCGTTCTTCGCCAGCAGCGTATTCAGAACGTCGGCACGCACCGTGACGCTCCCGTCGAGCACGAAGAGCAGATGCTCCTCGCCCCGCGGCGAACGTTCGATCGCGAGTTGCTCGCCGGGTTCGAGGGACACGATCGCACACGCATAGCCTTCCTTCGCCAGGATGCCGCGAACGTTGGCCGTGTGAGGAGGATCGAGGGTGATCAGGGATTTCATGTCGTTTCTTCTCTGGGTTCTGGGGTTGAGGTTTCGCCGCGTCGCGGCGTTCGAATGGAAACGTCCATGCAAGGCATGGCGCTAAAGCAGACATCGTCTGCGTCGGAACTGACGGAGCTCGGGGACTTCGACGCCCCGCGAGGGGACGCTCTCAGTCAGCGGGCTCCGCCCACGTAGGGCAGACCGCACGCATCAAGACTCCAAACAAACGGGAGATGTTGATGACGGTTTTCATGGCGGCTCGGCACACCAATTGACTCCGCTCCCGTTCTGTCAAGTCACCGTCCGACTTTCCACCCCAACCGCCACCCCAACCGCCACCACGCCGCCACTTCGCCGCGCCGCCTCCACACCCGTGTATCCACGATCGCTCGACCCCCCTCCCTCCCCTCTCATCGCGATTCGACAAAAGTCCGCGCCGCAAAGTGTCATATAATGTATGACACTTTCCGAATGCTCCCCGGCGTCGCCGGCGCGTGAATCTGCGCCGAACCCCCGATGCGAGCTCGACACCGTTGAAACGCCTCGAATCGTAACGGCGCCACGACCGCCGTCGCGCTCGCGGCAACGCCACTCATGGATGGAATCGGCCTGATTCAAGATCTCGCAATCGTCCTGCTCGCCGCGGGTATCGCCGGGGCCATCTGCCGCCGGCTCGGGTTGTCCGTCATCGTGGGCTACCTTGTCGCCGGCACCCTGATCGGGCCCTACAATCTTCCGTTTTCGTTTCTCCGCGACGTCGACCGCATCCAGACGCTGTCCCAGGTCGGTCTCGTCTTCCTGATGTTCGGCATCGGTCTCGGCCTGAGCATCAGCAAAATGGGCCGAATCGGCGCGCCCACCCTCGCCGCCACCGGCGTGGGCGCGGTGTTCATGCTCGTGCTCACCCAGACGCTCGGCAAAGCCGTCGGTTGGTCTCCGCTTCAAGCCATGTTCATGGCCGCGATGTTCATGGTCTCGAGCTCGGCCGTCATCGCCAAGGTCATCGGCGAACTCAAACTCACGCACGAACGTTTCGCTCAAGTCGCGCTGAGCATCACCGTGCTCGAGGACATCGTCGCCGTCGTAATGTTGACGGTCCTCGGTTCGCAGACCGGCACCGGGGACGGCGCCGGCGTCAGCCGCGTGGTCGCCGGCATGAGCGCCTTCGTTGTCCTCCTCGTCAGCGCGGGCCTATTGATGGTGCCTCGCCTTTTGCGCCGCCTCGAAGCCCGCGCCGACCCGGAACTCCAGACGATCATCGTCGCCGGGGTTCTGTTTTCCCTCGCCTTGATCGCCGTCAAAGCCGGCTATTCGCTCGCGCTCGGCGCCTTCCTGCTCGGCGCCATCGTCGCCGAAATTCCCCAATACGCTTCGGTCGAGAAAGCCTTCAGCGGCATGCGCGACCTGTTCAGCAGCGTGTTCTTCGTCGCCATCGGCATGATGATCGAGCTGAAGCTCGTCCTGCCCGTCTGGCCCATGGTGATCGGCCTCGTCGCGTTCGTGATGATCTTCCGCCCGATCGCCACCGGCGTCGCCCTGATAGTATGCGGCACGCGTCCCCGCGAAGCCCGCCGCGCCGGTCTGTTGCTCACGCCCCTCGGCGAATTCTCCTTCATCATCGCGCAGCTCGGCGTGTCCACCGCGGTGCTGCCCCCCAGCTACTACCCGGTCGCCGTCGGCGCCTCGATCCTCACGGTGTTGCTCATGCCGCTGATCAACCGCCACGCGGATGCCATCCTCAATTTCGGCGAACGCCTGGAACCGCGTTGGGTCCGGCGGACGTTCGAGGCGTATCACAACTGGATCCAGCAGGTGCAGTCCCAGCCGACCAGTTCCGTCGCGTGGAAGCTCGTTCGCGGTCGACTCGCGCAAACCGGCGTCGAAGTCCTGTTCGTCACCGGCGTCATGGTCTTTTCCCCCGGACTGCTCAACTTCCTTGACGACTACAGTGGAGCGATCGGTTTGGAGCGAGAGGTCGCCGGTTGGATCTTCTGGAGCATCGTCGCCATCATCGTGCTCGTCCCGATCGTCGCCATCTGGCGCAACCTCGCCGCCATCGCCATGATCGTCGCCGAGAGCGTCGCCGGCTCCTCCCGCCTGCTCCCCGTCCCCGTTGTCCGCAACGCCCTCACCGGCCTCATGTCGATCGGCGTCGGCATCTGGATCTACGCCCTCGTGCCTTTCGACCAACTCGGCCTCTGGGGCTGGGGCGTGATCGCCATCGCCGCCGCCATCGTCGTCGCGATCTTTTCCCGCAAACTCATCTACTGGCACAGCGAATGGCAGTCCACCGTCCGCGAAGTCCTCGCCGAGGATCCGCGTGGGCCCGGTGCCGCCGCCGCCGACGCCGCCCGGGGCAAACGCCAGAAGGACCTGGAGCAGTGGGCCGTCCGCCTCACGGAATGTGTCATCCCCGACAACGCCGCCTACGCCGGCACCACGCTCCTCGACCTCGCCATTCCCTCGCGCTTCGGTTGCGCCGTTCTCGAACTCGAAAGAAACGGCCACGTCATCACCGCCATCCGCCCCGACCTCCGCGTCTACCCCGGCGACAAGCTCCTGCTCATGGGCCAGGACGAGCAGATCGCCGCCGCGTGTAATCATCTTCTGAATACCCAGACGAGCAAGGCCAGTCAGGCCGACGAATTCCGCGGCTCCATCCTCGAAACCTTCCTCATCCCCGACGGCCCGCACGCCGGCCAGACCCTCGCCGATCTCAAGCTCGCCCAACTCACCGGCACCCGCGTTGTCGGCATCGAGCGCAACGGCGAAAAGATCATCGCCCCTTCCGGCACCGAACGCCTCCACGCGGGCGACAACGTCCTCGTCGCCGGCACGCTCTCCGAGATCAAGTCCTTCCGCCGCTGGCTCGCCGGCACGCCCCAGCCGTCGCCGTCCCCTTCTTCCGCCCCCTTCCAAGCGGCCTGATCTTCGGCCCACTGCTGTAGGCGCGGTGCCCTCACCGCGCCATCCACGCCGTCACTTCCGCGCCAGCTTCGCCGCGATCTGCGTCACGTGCCGGCCCTGAAACCGGGCGATCTTCAATTCGTTCTCCGACGGCATCCGCTCGCCGTCGCCTCCCGTGATCGTCGACGCGCCATACGGCGACCCGCCTGAAAGCTCGTCCATATACGACAGCCCTTTCTCCGCATACGGCACGCCCACCACCACCATCCCTTGATGCAGTAAAAACGTCATCATGCTCAGCAGCGTCGTCTCCTGCCCGCCGTGCTGCGTCCCGCTCGACGTGAACAAACTCCCCGCCTTCCCCACCAGCGCCCCGCTGCTCCACAACCCGCCCGTCGCATCGAAGAACGCCTGCATCTGCGCCGTCGCGCTCCCATAACGCGTGCCCGTGCCAAAAATCACCGCATCCGCCTCGCCCAGCTTTTTCGGATCCGCGACCGGCACGCCCGCCATCGCCTTCTTCGCCTCCGTCGCGCCCATCTTCTCGATCACCTCATCCGGCAGCGTTTCGCGCACCTGCAGCAATTCCACCTCCGCACCCGGCGCTTCGCGCGCCCCGTCTGCGATCGCCTGCGCCATTTTGTAGATGTGCCCGTAGAGGCTGTAGAAAACCACTTTGACTCGAACGCTCATGACGACTCCTCGGTTGACTGACGTTTGCGGTTGATCGCCAAAGCCGGCCCTTCCCACCGACATCCAACCGCCCGCGCAGTTCACGTTTCGAATCCGACCGAACGGTTCCGTGGCGCGCCAATTGTGAGACCGTCTGCGCGCTCGCAATCCTTCCACTTGCTGCTCAACGTCCCGGCCTTTCCCGCTACCCCCAACCCTATGGCTACCCTCGACTGGATCATCGTCGCCTCCTACTTCCTGCTGCTCGTCGGCATCGTCTACTGGTCCTCGCGCAAGCAGGCCACGTCCGCCGACTACTTCCTCGCCGGCCGTGAAATCGGCTGGTTCGTCGTCGGCTGTTCGCTCCTCGCGTCCAACATCGGCTCCGAACACATCGTCGGCCTCGCCGGCAACGGCGCCACCAGCGGCATGGCCATGGCCCACTGGGAACTCCACGCGTGGATCATGCTCCTCCTCGGCTGGATCTTCGTTCCTTTCTATTACCGCTCCGGCGTCTTCACGATGCCCGAATTTCTCGAGCGCCGCTTCAACTCCCGCACGCGCTGGGCGCTCTCGATCGTCTCGCTGATCGCTTACGTTTTCACGAAGGTCTCCGTGACCGTTTACGCCGGCGCCGTCGTTTTTCAAGCACTGCTCCCCGACACCTTCGGCTCGCCGGAAAACGCCTTCTGGGTCGGCGCCATCACGACCGTTGTTCTCACCGGCATCTACACGATTTTCGGCGGTCTTCGCGCCGTCGTTTACACCGAGGTCGCGCAAACCCTCCTCCTCCTCGGCGGCTCCGTTTTCATCACGCTCTTCGCGCTCGGCAAGCTCGGTGGCTGGGGCGAACTCAAAGCCGTCCTCGGCGAAAACCCGTCTCAATTCGCCCTCTGGCGTCCGCTCTCCGATCCCAACTTCCCGTGGCTCGGCGTCATGATCGCCTCGCCGATCATCGGCATCTGGTATTGGTGCACCGACCAATACATCGTCCAACGCACCCTCGCCGCGCGTAACCTCCAGCAAGCCCGCCGCGGCGCCATCTTCGGCGGCTTCCTCAAAGTCCTTCCCGTCTTCCTCTTTCTTGTTCCCGGCATGATCGGCTACGCGCTCTATCAAAAGGGCCTGCTGCCGCTCGCCACCGAAGCCGACGGCTCCCTGCGCGGCGACGCCGTGTTCCCCACGATGGTCGCCACCCTCCTGCCCGCCGGCCTTCGCGGCATCGTCGTCGCCGGCCTGATTTCCGCGCTCATGAGTTCGCTCGCGTCGCTCTTCAACTCCTGCGCCACGCTCTTCACCGTCGACATCTACGGCAAACTCCGCCCCGGCCGCCCCGATCGCGAACTCGTCAAGGTCGGCCGCATCGCCACCGGCGTCGTCGTGGTTCTCGGCATCCTCTGGATCCCCGTCATGCCGCTCATTTCCAAGGGTGGTCTCTACGAATACCTCCAAGCGGTCCAAGGCTACCTCGCTCCGCCGATCACCGCCGTCTTCCTCCTCGGCCTTTTCAACAAACGCATCAACGCTCGCGGCGCTTTCACCGGTCTCGTCGTCGGCTTCGCGCTCGGCTTGTTGAAACTCGGCCTCCAGGCCGCGGCCGGCTCCGGCGCGCTCGGCGACTCCGGCCTGCTCTACGCCTTCGGCACGATCAACTTCCTTTACTACTCGGGCATGCTCTTCCTCGTGAGCGTCATCGTCGTCATCGTCGCTTCGCTCACGGCGCCCGCGCCCGCCCCGGCCACGATCGCCGGTCTCACCTACAGCGAGATCACGAAGGAACAACACGACGAAACCCGCCGCAGCATCGGAACGGCCGACATCCTCGGCACGCTTCTCGTCCTCGGCATGGTGCTCGGCATCTATCTCTACTTCAGCTTCTGGCTGAACTAAGCCCGCTAAAATCCTCTTCACCAAGAGCCCGCCGCCACGGCGGGCTCTTTTTTTGCCCGCGCCCCTCCATTTGCGGCCGAAAAAAATTTTCGCATCTCCGACAGTTGCGCTCGACGGATGGCAAATCGGCCTTCGAAATGACCCTCCTTCTCCCCAGCCCGCGACGCGCGTTGTCCGCATCCAGCGTCATTCCGCCGCGCGCTCTGGTTTTCTCGACGACCGCTCCGTGCGCGCGGCTCGTCTCAGCAATAACCGTCAACCCGGAGTCCAGCCATCATGATCGCTCAAGCCCGTCTTCAGCCTCGCACGTTTCGCGTCTATCAACGTCACGATCTGCCGCGAATTCCCCAGCTTCAAAGCCTCCCTGCCGACCACCTGCTCGCCATGCGCGCCGTGGCCGCCGTTCTTCCGTTCCGGGTCAATCACTACGTCACCGAGGAACTCATCGATTGGGACGACATCCCCAACGACCCCATTTTCCAACTCACCTTCCCCCAGCCCGGCATGCTCGCGCCCGAAGATCTCGATCGGCTCATGTGCCTCATCGCCGACGAAGCCGAGCCCGCCACGATCGATCGCGCCGCCCGCCAGATTCAACGCCACCTGAATCCGCACCCGGCCGGGCAAATGGAACTCAACGTTCCCTACCTCGACGGCCAGCCGCTGCCCGGTATGCAGCACAAATACCGCGACACCGTCCTCTTCTTCCCGAGCCCGGGCCAGACCTGCCACACCTACTGCAGCTACTGCTTCCGCTGGCCGCAGTTCGTCGGTCTCGACGAACTCAAATTCGCCAGTCAACAGGCGCAGTCTCTCGTTTCCTATCTCAAGGAACACCCCGAGGTCTCCAACGTCCTCATCACCGGCGGCGATCCGCTCGTCATGCGCACCGCCGTCCTGCGCCGCTACATCGAGGCTCTTCTCGTCCCCGAACTCGATCACATCACCACCATCCGCATCGGCACGAAATCTGTCGCGTGGTGGCCCTACCGCTTCGTTACCGACAACGACGCCGACGAACTCCTCGAGCTCTTCGAAAAAGTCCAGGCCGCCGGCCGCCACCTCGCGATCATGGCGCATTACAGCCATCCGCGCGAACTCCAGACGCCCGCCGCCCAAGCCGCGCTCCGCCGCATCAAGAGCACCGGCGCCGTCGTCCGCTGCCAGGCACCGCTCATTCGCCACGTCAACGACGACGCCGATACCTGGGCCGATCTTTGGCGCCTCCAGGTCCGCCTCGGCGCCGTTCCCTACTACATGTTCGTCGAACGCGACACCGGCCCCAAAGGCTACTTCGAGGTCCCGCTCGCTCGCTGCTACGAAATTTTCCAGAAAGCCTACCGCCGCGTCTCCGGTCTCGAACGCACCGTCCGCGGCCCGTCGATGTCCGCCACGCCCGGCAAGGTCATCGTCGACGGCATCACCGAAATCAAAGGCGAGAAGGTCTTCTCGCTCCACTTCGTCCAAGCCCGCGAACCCGATTGGGTCCGTCGTCCCTTCTTCGCCAAATTCGACGAGAAGGCCACCTGGCTCGACCAACTCCGTCCCGCTTTCGGCGAACGCGAATTCTTCTTCGAACGCACCATGCGCGCGCTGAAGGATGCGCGCCAATCGCCCGCCTTCGGCCATCGCATCGTCCCGCGCCGCCGCCTCACCGTCTTCGGCCACGTCGAGTGGGAATAATCCCTCCCTGGTGGCCACGAGCGTGAGCGAGTGGCTCCTCGCCATGTCACGGTCCGCCCGCCGATGGAGGCGCGGTGCCCTCACCGCGCACTCCGCGAGCAAAGCTCACGGCTCCATCAGACGAATCGAGCCATCCGCTTCGTAAAAGAGTTCCTGCACCTTTACGCAGCGCTTCGACGACACGCCCTTCGACAGCGACGCATCGTGGTAATAGAGCCACCACCGTCCGTTGTGCTCCACGATCGAGTGATGCGTCGTCCAGCCGATCGGCGGCGTCAGCATTTTCCCGCGGAAGGTATACGGTCCGCGCACGTTCTTGCTCGTCGCATACACCAGGAAGTGCGTGTCGCCCGTCGAATACGACAGGTAATACGTGTCCCCGCGCTTGTGGATCCACGGGCCCTCGAAATACCGGCGCTCCGTGTCCTTCGCTTTCAACGGCACGCCTTGCTCATCGGTGATCACGATGTCGCGCGGCTCCTCCGCAAACTGCAGCATGTCGCTCGTGAGCTTCGCCAGCTTCGGACACAGCGCCGGCACGTCGCCCTCCGGCTCCTCGCCATCCGCCACATACTTGCCCGTCGCCCAGCGCTGCAACTGCCCGCCCCAGATTCCGCCAAACCCCATGTAGTATTCGCCGTCGTCGTCGCGAAACACGCACGGGTCGATGCTGAAGCTGCCCTTGATCGGCTCCGACTCCGCCTTGAACGGTCCCTCCGGACGATCGCCGACCGCCACCCCCATGCGGAAAATCCCGTCTTTGTCCTTCGCCGGAAAATACAGGTAGTATTTGCCATTCCGATACGCCGCATCCGGCGCCCACATCTGCTTCGCCGCCCACGGCACGTCCTTCACGTGCAGCGCCTCTCCATGATCCGTCGCCGGCGCCTCCGGATGATCCTGCGACAACACGTGATAATCCGTCATCGCATAGTGATCGCCGAGATCGTTCTCCGGCACGTCGATGTCGAGGTCGTGCGATGGATAGATGTAAACCCGGCCATTGAAAACGTGGGCCGACGGATCTGCGGTATAAATGTGAGAAACGAGAGGTGTCTTGCTCATGTCTGAGCCGCCCACCTTCTCAATTCGCGGGAGAAAGCAGACTCCACCGCCGCTCCAATCTTAGACTGAGTGCCCGAATTGGTCTCATCGTCGACCTCCGGAAACTCTCCTCTCGCTTCCGCCGTCAAGCATCCCCCGCCCCATGCTCGGCCGCTGCTTCCTCCTCTTGTTCGCCTTCGCCTTCTGCGCGCTCGTCACCGCCGCGCCTCCGCCGCGCTCCTGGCCGGAAAACGCCTTCACACCGCTCACCGCCGACCGCATCGCCGCGCTCCCCGACGATATTCGCCCTGCTTGGACCGACTACTGGCGACGTTCCGAATCCTTCCTGCAACAACTCGCCGTTCGCCCGCGCGCCGACGCCTCCACCCTCAAGCCGATGTCCGCACCTCCGATCGGCAGCATCCACAGCAAGGGTCTTCGCCTCAACGCCTCCGCCGCTTGGTATGCGTCCGACGAAGCCCGCGTCATCGCCGATCACATCGTCGACGCCCAAATGAACATCGGCGCGTGGAGAAAAGGCATCGATTACACCCGGCCGGTCGATCCCGCCACCGTCGAAACCGGCGGCCCCACCTTCGACAACGACGCCACCACCTCCGAGCTGCGCTTCCTCGCCCGCGTCATCGCCGCCGCCGACACCGCGCGCCCCGCCTGGCGCGACGCCTTCGCGCGCGGCCTCCGCTACATCTTCGCCGCTCAGTATCCAAATGGTGGATTCCCGCAGGTGTATCCGCTCATCGGCGGTTATCACGATGGCATCACCTACAACGACGACGCCATGACCCAAATCCTCGAGGTGTTGCGCGACATCGCTTACGCCCGACCCGACTACGCGTGGGTCGACTCCGCGTTGCGCGAAGAGGCGCGCACCCGCTTCTTCCGCGGCATCGATTGCATCCTCGCCACGCAACAACGCGACGCCGCCGGCCGCCTCACCGCCTGGGCCCAGCAACACGATCCGCTCACCCTCCGTCCCGCCGCCGCCCGCAACTTCGAGCCCATCGCCGAGGCCTCGCGTGAAAGCGCCACCATCGCCCGCCTGCTGATGTCCGTGCGCGATCCATCGCCCGAAATCGTCGCCGCCGTCGAGAGCGTGATCGCGTGGTTCCACGCCACCGCTCTCCACGATCTCCGCATTGCCAAAGCCCCCCGCGATTTTCGCGGCGGCGTCGTGCCCTCGCCCGGCGCCCCGCCGCTCTGGGCGCGCTTCTACGAACCCGGCACCACCACTCCGATCTTCGGCGATCGCGATCGCTCGATTCACTACGACCTCTCCGAAATCTCCTCCGAACGCGTCGCCGGCTACGCCTGGTATACGCTCGCCCCCGCCGAAGCCCTCGCCCGCTACGAGCGCTGGAAAACCGCGCGCTGATCGCGCACCGCCCCGCCTCAATCTTCGCCCGACTCCGCTCCGCCGCGCGCGCGGTCGCGCCGCGACTCCGCGTCGTCGCTCAATCTCTGCCGCGCCACCGCAAGCAGGCTGAGAATCTTCACTTCTTGCATCGTCAGGCGACCTTCGTTCACACGAAACAACTCCAAGCCCGAATCCAGCCAGTCGATAATCCGGTGCGTCTCGTGATCGCTCATGGGTGTGAAAGCACGGCCTGTTGCCCGACCCGCCTCCGGCGCAAATGTTCGCACGCGTCGGCCCGCCTCACCGCGAATCCGCCGCCGGCAAATTCAACTCCCGCCGCAGTTCCGCTCGTGCTTCGCACAACGTTTCCCAAATCCGACGCCGCGCTTCGTCCATCCGGTCCCCGCACCGCTCGCAGATCGCGATCGCCTCCTCCACTGCGCTGAGAACCGCTTTGTGATCTTTCGCCGTCATCCCCCGTTCGACCACGTTCGCGCCCGTCGGAGCCGCGACCGATGTTCGATCCACGCCTAAACCGCGCTGCGGTTTTCCCTTACACCATCACCGCGGGAAAACACACCGTCGACCGCTCCTGTTCTCCGCCCCGCTCCATCGGAACCCACCTGAGACATCTTCCCAAGGGAACCGTGCAGCCATTTCCCGTTTTGCGATGCGGGGGTCGCTCACGGCCGTGATTTCTCGGTCCATGCCGCGTTCACTCCCAGGACCGGCTTCAGCCCATCCTTCCCGTGCTTCATTCCGCAGCTTCAACCACCCCGCCCCGGGTGCCTTCTCCGGTTTCTTCAACCCCACACGAACTATGACCTCACGCTTCTCGCGGTCGTGGCTGCGCCACGGCTTTCTCTTTCTACTCGCGCTCGTGCTCGCCACCAGCGCTTCCGCCGCCGGCTCGCAATCTCTCGTTCCTTCCTCCGCCCGACCCGGTTCGCGCTTGGGCGCCTCCGTTGGCATCGGCACGGACACCCTCGTCGTCGGCGCACCCGACGATAGCGAGCGCGCCCCTTACGCCGGCGCCGCCTACGTCTACACTCGATCCGGCACGCAGTGGATCGAACGCACCAAACTCCTCGCCCCTCCCGACACCGCCGGCGCCTACACGTCCTTCGGCGAAGCCGTCGACACCAGCCGCAACTTCATCGCCGTCGGCGCTCCCTTCGATAATTTGCAGGGCGATGCCTCCGGCGCGGTCTACGTTTATAAACGTTCGGGCGACACGTGGATTTTCGATTCCCGCATCAGCCCCTCCGACGCCGCTCCGGGGCAGCAGTTTGGCGCTGCCCTCGCGATGGATGGCGAGACGATCGTGATCGGCGCCTATCTCGACAACGCCCTCGATCGCAACGCCGGCGCCGCCTACGTTTTCGCCCGCTCCGGCAACCGCTGGATCCAACGCGCGAAACTCACCGCCTCCGACCCTTCGCGCTTCGCCTTCTTCGGCGCCTCCGTCGCCATCAAGGGCAACCACATCCTCGTCGGCGCGCCGATCGCGCAAGCCGCCTACGTCTTCAAACTGCAAAACGGCGGCTACCTCGAATGCGCGCGCCTGACCCCGTTCGCTGCCGCCGCCACTTCGAACTACACCGCTTTCGGCGCCTCCGTCGCGATCGATCAGCACGCGCTCGCCGTCGGCGCGCCGCTCGATGCCGATCGCGGGCTCAACTCCGGCGCCGTCCATGTCTTTCATCTCAACTCCACCCGCGTCACCCCACACGCCAAACTCTTCGCCGCCTCCCCGCAGGCCGACGCCGAGTTCGGCACGTCGGTCTCCATCGACGACTTCCTTCTCGCGGTCGGCGCCCCTTACGCAGGCGAAAACAATCAGGGCGCCGTCACCGTCTTTCACTCGAGCTCCAGCCGTTGGTCGCCTTTCCGCACCGTCCGGCCCACGGTCGACACCGCCTTTTTCGGCATCGCCGTCGATCTCCACGACGACGACCTCGTCACCGGCTCGCCCGCCTACGGCGCGTCTCCCGGCGCCGGATTCGTCCACGACGTCCGCTCAACCCCCTGATCTCGTTCGACAAAAACGAGGGCGGACCGCCTACCCCTAAGCGGTCCGCCCATTGCTTTCTATGTTACCCCAAACGTCTCCCCGCTATGCGGGCGAGACAGGTGTATTGAGCATAGCGCGGGCCAACCCGTGCCAGCCGCGAAAAAATTTTGCACCCCGCCGACGCGTTTCTCGCCACCTGCCCAAGCCGTTGGCTCTGAGAATTCTGCCCCCTCGTTGCAGGATTCTCCCCATTTCGGCCGGGCCCGAATCAGGCGATGCTAGCCCATGAACTCCATTTCCCTTTCTCGAAATCTCGGCTGGTTCAGCATCGGGCTCGGCCTGGTCGAACTTCTCACACCCCGCTCGTTCGCCCGATCCATCGGCGTCGCGGAAGAAAACCAAAACCTCATCCGCCTGCTCGGCGCCCGCGAGCTCGCGGCCGGCGCCGGACTGCTCGCCCGCCCCAAACCGACCTCGCACATGTGGTCGCGCGTCCTCGGCGATATCATGGACCTCGCGCTGCTCGGCCAAGCCCTCGCCCGCCACGATTCCCAGCCCGCCGCCTTTCGCGGTTTTCGCGACGACGCACGCCGCCGCACCGCGGGCGCCTTCGCCGCGGTAGCAGCCGTCACGGCGGTCGACCTCGCCGTCAGCCTCGCGCTCACGCGTCCGCCCCGCGTCGAACCCGCCTGGCGCTACACCCCCGCAGGCGGTCGCGCCGGCATTCCGCGACGGTCCAACCACCTCGCCCCCACGTCCTCCGCCGTCACCTGATTCCCGCGATCTCAATCGCACTCCCGGCTTCTCGTCGGACTCGCGGACCCTTATCTCTTCCGCGTGCCCGAGCTCATCGTCAGCCTGAGTCTCAGCCCTGAAAAAGTCGCCGCCTACTACCGCGGCGAAGCACCGCGAGTCTTCGCCCGCGCCACCAACGGACAAACGGTCCAATTCCCGACGTCAGTCCTGCACAAGTTCATCTCGACCGACGGCATTCACGGACGCTTCCGCCTCGTTTTCGACGAGCAACACAAGTTCGTCCGCATCGAACCCGCCCAACTCGAGTAGGAAAATAAAAAAGCGGAGCCTGCGCTCCGCTTGTTCCAACTGCAGGCCGCAGCCCGCTCCGGCGCCAAGTTTAATCCAGCGCCTTCTTCAAGTCCTTCGCCATCGTCAGATGGTGCTGCAGCGTCGGCAACGTCTTGCGCGCGAACGCCGCGATTTCCGGGTCCTCGCTCTTCGTCGCATCCTCGAACAGCTTCACCGCCTCCTGATGATCGTCCACCATCTCGTCGATGTAGTCTTCATCCAGGTCGCTCGTTTTCTTCGACCATTTCTCCATGAGCTTCGACGCATCGTCCTTCGGCGGCAGCGTCACGCCTTTCTTCGCCGCGAGTTCCATCAGCTCCGAATTCGCTTTCGAATGATCGCTCACCATCATCTGCGCGAAGGCCTTCGCCTGCGGATTCATCAGGCGGTCCAGCGTCGCCTGCGACACGCTGACTTCTTTGATGCCCGATTTCGCGGCCTTCTCGAAGAAGCTCCGATCCGACCGGCTCAACTTCACCGCGGTCATCGTCGTCGCTCCCGCGGCACTCGTCGCGGAAACGCGATCTCGATCCGCCGACGTTGAGCCAGCCGCAGTCGTCGAGCTTTCAGCATGCAACGCGACGCACATCGACGCCGCGGAAAAAACCAGCGCGCAACGGAGCGCGGAAGGGGTGGAAGGTTTCATAGCGCCTCCATGGTCGCCCAGCTCCGCCGCCCTGTTCCACCGCAAGCCCCGACCTCGGTAAAACCACCGGCACACCCCTAGGAGCGCACGCCCAACCCTCGACCTGAATGACTGGCGACGGGCGCCTGTCCATGCACGCCTTTCATGAGTTGAAACAAAAGAGCCGCGACGTCTTCGGCGCGGCTCCATCAAACCTACCAAATCTTCGCCCGCTTCTCCGGCGGCCGCCACAGCGCGTCGCCTTCCTGCACGTCGAACGCCTCATACCACTCCGCCTGATTCACCAGCGGACCAAACGCCCGGAAATTTCCCGGCGCATGCGGCCCGCGCGCGACCTGCAGCCGCATCGCATCGTCGCGATACGCCGTTCGCCACTGCTGCGCCCACGAAATGAAAAACCGCTGCTCCGCCGTCAGTCCGTCGATCTTCGGCGGCGTCGGCTTCCCTTTCAACGACCGCTGAAACGCCTCGAACGCGATCGAGGTCCCACCGAGATCCGCGATGTTTTCACCGAGCGCGAGTTGCCCGTTGATCGCCAATCCCGGCAGCGCGTGATAGCCGTTGAACTGCTCGACGACCAACATCGCCCGCTCGCGGAATCGCTGCTCGTCCTCCGGCGTCCACCAATCCGTCAAATTGCCGTCGGCATCGTAGCGCCGCCCTTGGTCGTCGAAGCCGTGCGTGATCTCGTGCCCGATCACCGCGCCGATCGCGCCATAGTTCACCGCATCGTCCAGCTTCGGATCGAAGAACGGCGGCTGCAGTATCCCTGCGGGAAATACGATCTGGTTCGTCACCGGCGAGAAATACGCGTTCACCGTCGGCGGCGTCATGCTCCACTCGCGCTTGTCCACCTTCTGCCCCGTGCGGCCGATCACGCGCTTCGATTCAAACAACGCCGCACGCTGCACATTCCCAAAATAGTCGTCGCGCTTCACCTCGACCGCCGAGTAGTCGCGCCACTTTTCCGGATATCCGATCATCGGCGAAAACCGCGCAAACTTCGCCAGCGCCTTCTGTCGCGTCGGCTCCGTCATCCACTCCACTTTCTCCAGCCGCTCGCGCATCACCGCCTTGATGTTCTCGATCATCTCCATCATCCGCGCCTTCGCTTCCGGCGGAAAATACCGCTCCACGTAAAGCTGCCCGAGCGCCTCGCCGATCGCATCGTCCACCGCCTTCGTCGCGCGCTGCCAACGCGGCTCCTGCTCCGGCGTGCCGTTCAACACCGTGCCATAGAATCGAAAATTCTCCTGCTCGAAGGGCTCCGCCAGATATGGCGCCGCCGCCCGCAACACCTGCCAGCGCACATACACCTTCAACTCGTCCAGCGATCGCTCCGTCGTCACCTTCGCCAGCGTCTCGAAAAACTTCGGCTGCCCCACGATCACATCCTTCACGCCCGCCGGCACACCGAGCTCCGCCACGACCAACTTCAACGGAAACCCTTCGAACGCCTTCGCCGCGTCCTCGATCGTCATCTTGTTGTAGTTCGCCACGCGATCGCGCAACTCCACCGGCAGCTTCGCATTCTCCGCGAGCGCCTTCTCGATCGTGAACACCGTCTCCGCCCGCTGAAACGCCGTCGCCCGCGGCTCGCCCGCCAGCTCCAGCATCTTCGCCACGTGCCCCACGAACTCCCACCGTTCCCGCGCAAACTTCTCCGAAAAATAATACTCCTTCGACGGCAGGCTCATCCCGCCTTGGTTCAAATAAAACCCATACACGTCGCTCTGCTTCTGATCGGGATAAAACGCCAAACCGAAAAAAGCCGCTCCCACCCCGAGATGCTGCTGCACGACGTGTCGGAACAACTCGTCCTTCGTTTCCGCCGCCGCGATCGCCGCCAACTCCGCCTCGATCGGCTTCAACCCGCGCGCGTTGATCGTCTCCGTGTCGATCGCCGACGCATAAAAATCGCCCACCTTCCGCCGCACCGTCACGCCTTCCCCCGGCCGCGCCGACGCCTCCTCCACAATCGCCCGCAACGCCGCCCAGTTCCGCTCCCGCAGTTCGTCGAATCCGCCCCAACGCGATTTATCCGACGGAATCGTCGTCGACTCATACCACTTCCCCGCCGCGTAGCGCGAAAAGTCGTCGCCCGGCTTCACCGATGCATCCATCCGGCTGACGCTAAAGCCCGGATCCACCGGCGCTTTCGCCGCCTCACTCCCCTTCGCCACGCCCATCGCGCCCGCTACCGCGGCCGCCATCAAAATAACACGTCGTGTGATCATGCGCCGACGACTGCCACCGCCGCCGCCTTGGCGCAACTTCACGTATCGCTCCTGCGCCGATGCGAATGAGTTGAAGCATGTCGCCGCCACACCGGCGGCGATCCCTTCAGCCTACGGCGTAAAGTAATACACCTTCGAATCGTCGCTTCCGGCCACCACCGCCGTCCCGTTCGCCGCGATCTGGATCGGCCAGCTCATGTTCGACGTCGTGTATTTCCACCGCAGCGCTCCGGTCGCCGTGTCGAGCAGGTAGAAATTTCCCGGCGTCCCATCCGGATGCCCGTCCGCCACCGCGAGCATTCCTTTCCCAAGATTAAGCGAGACGAAGTTCGGACTCCGATCCGTTTGAAACGACCACGTCAATCCCGCGAGACATCCGTGTCGCTCAATCAGGTAAACCATCCCGCCCACGTCGCTGCCGGGATTCAAATTGGCCACGCCCGCCAGCGCACTTCCGTCGTCCGACACCGCCACGCCATACACGCTTCCACCATTCGCCGCCTGATACTGCAGCGCCGGCCCGCCTCCGGTCAGGAAGTTGCCGACGTCGAACAGATAGAAGAACCCGTTCGCCCCGCCCGCGGCAAACGCCGCCCCGCTCGGCGTCATGCGCACGCAATGACTGTAGCCTTTCGCCGGCAGCGGCCAACTCCGCCCGAGCGCCAGTTGCCCGCCATTGTTCGTCAGCACATACAAACTCCCGTTGTAGTCCCCGCACACGATTTGCCGCCCATCCGCCGACATGTCCGCCGCGATCACCGTGTTGCTCGTGCCACCCGGATTGAAATCCCCCTTCAACTGATACGCCCCGTTCACGCGCTGAAACAGCAAGAGCGTGGTCGTCGCCGCCAGCAACCACGTGCCATCGCTCGACAGCACCACCTGGTTCACGCGCGCCGACGTCGCATAGTTCAAGAGCATCGTGCCGGTCGCCGCATCGTAAGCCCGCACGAATCCCTGATACGTCGGCGTGTTCGTGAACCATCCTCCCGACGCCGCAAACGCCCCGTTCGTCGAAATCGCCACCCAGTAAACGCCCTGCCATCCATTGAACTCGTCCTTCCACCGCAACGTTCCGTTCGCATCGTAACAATACGTGCCAAACAGCCCGGTGTCCGACGCTCCCGGCGGTAACGCTCCATTCGCCGGTCTCCGCCCCGTCGTCGCATACGTGTGCAAAAACGTTCCCGCGATCGTCCGACTCCCATCCCCGCTCACAGCCACGGAGTTGATGTAATAATTCGTGCTCCCGGGCGACACGCTCCACCGCGGCACCTTCGTGGCTTCAACGGACTGCTGCGTGATCGGCGTATCGGACTCGCCGCGGTTCGGGGTCTGGGTGGGGCGCATGCGCCCTTTTCGACACGCTTCGCCAAAAACTAAGTCCATCCCCTGTCACCACCTGCCGCGCTGACACATTTCCCGCCTCGCCTCTTGCGGTTCGCCTTCCCCTTGGGCAGCTTCGCGGCGTTACCATGAGCCTCTACGGAGACACCGACGAAAACCAGCCCGTGACATGGATTCGCGGATACCCCCTCTACGCCGCTCACATCGTCGTCGCGGTTCTCACCGCGTCGATGCTCATCACGACACTGCTGATGTTCGGTCGCGCGACGACCTTCCAAAGCTGGATGATGTTCACCAGCGACGGCGTGCTCCGAGGCGAGATCTGGCGGCTCGCCAGCTACGGTCTCCTCAACCAGCCCAGCCTCGGTTTCGTCATCGATATGGTGATGCTCGTGTGGTTCGGCCGCGAAGTCGAACGCCACATCGGTCGCCGCGCCTTCCTTCAACTCTACGTCTGCCTCTACTTCGTTACGCCGTTCGTCCTCACGTTGATCGGCCTCTGGCGTCCCACCGCCTTCGCCGGCCAGACCGGCTCGCTCGCCATCTTTGTCGCTTTCGCCACGCTCTACCCCGACGCGATGCTGCTGTTCAACCTGCTCGCCAAGTGGGTCGCGATCGTCCTCGTCGGCATCTTCACCCTCATGGCGCTCGCCGCGAACGACTTCACGCGCCTGCTCACCCTCTGGGCCACCACCGGCTTCGCCCACGCCTACATCCGCTATTTTCAAGGCCGGCTCGTTCTCCCTTCGTTCAAGCTGCCATCTCGCGGGCCGAAACTTCGCGTCCTCCCCGACCCCAAACCCTCCGCCAAACCCGTGGCAGCCCCCAAGGCTCCGCGCGAAAACTCGATGGCCGAAATCGACGCGCTCCTCGACAAAATCGCCACCTCCGGCATCGACAGCCTCACCCCGAAGGAACGCGCCAAACTCGAATCCGCCCGCGCCGCCCTCCGCCGCCGCGACCGCGAATAACCCTCCCAAAAAAAGGGCGGACATCCAGTCCGCCCTTTTTCTTACGCCGCGAGCGCGTGACACGTCCGCGCCAGATCGCGATCCGTGATCGCCGGCATCCGTTGCAGCGCGAAGATCGCCGTCGGCTCCCACAACAAATTCCGCAGCGGCTCCAACAACCGCTTCGGCACGTCCGGCTCCACGATGCTCTGCAAAATCCCGAGCGTCTGCCGCGACGCCGGCAACCCCAGCCACTCCAGCAGTCCGAACAGCCCGCTGCGTTCGTGCACCGCGTTGATCTCCGCCCAGCACGCCCCGCCCGTTCCGCGCAGCGCCGCGTGCGACGCCACAAAAGCCGCCAACGCCGGCGTCTCCGCCACCTCGCTCGCCAGCTCCGGGCAACGCGCCAGCACCTGCAGCGCCTCCATCCGTGCCACCCCAAACCGCTCGATTACCTCGCGCACACTTGCCGGCACGAACTCCAGGTAACCCGCCCACGCCCGCGCATCGCACTCCACCGCCGCCGACGCCAGCGCATCCTCCCTCGGCGAGGTCTCGATCCAATCCTCGCCATACAAGCATTCGAACCGGGCTTCCGGCCAGGCCGTGACCCGATAAAGCGCGCCACAGTGCGACCACGTCAGCGCGAGAGGAACGAAGCATTTTTTCTGGCGGCGTTGCGATTTCATGCCGACACCTTACCGCAGAGGGTGGGACATTCGCTGACCCACCCTAAAAAATCTGCTCCACACCTTTTCGCGTATTTTCACGTGCCCATGCCTTCCGGCGTCCAACTTTCCCGCCCACCCCTGGAGCGCATGCTTAAGATCCATGAGGAGCTTCGCCGCGGCGCGCTGACCAACAGCACCAAGCTCATGCGCCTGCTCGGCGTCTCGCGCAAAACCATCGTCCGCGACATCGCCTTCATGCGCGATCGCCTCGATCTCCCCATCGAATTCGACGCTCAAATCCAAGCCTACCGCTACACCCATCCCGTCACCGCCTTCCCCACCGTCAACGTCTCCGAAGGCGAACTCCTTGCCCTCCTCGTCGCCCAGCGCGCTCTGCAACAATACCGCGGCACGCCCTTCCACCGCCAACTCGAAGCTTCCTTCGAAAAACTCTCCCGCGGTCTTCGCGATCGCATTTCCTTTTCCCCCGCCGACGAACTCCAGTCCGTCTCTTTCAAAAACATCGGCCTCGGCAAAACCGACCTCGCCGTCTTCAACACCCTCAGCGCCGCCGTCCTCCACCAACACGAAGTCGGCTTCGCGTATCGAAAACCTGGAGACAAAAAAAAACCCGCGCGCCGCGTCCGCCCTTACCATCTCGCGAACCGCGAAAACCTGTGGTATCTCATCGGGCACGACCTCGAACGCGACGCCCTGCGCACCTTCGCCCTCCCGCGCATCTCCGACGTCGCCTCCACCAAGAAAACCTTCACCCGCCCCGCCGATTTCTCGCCCGAAAAATTCTTCGCCAACGCCCTCGGCGTCCTCGGTGGCACCGGCGACTACAACGTCGTCATCCGCTTCTCTTCCGCCGTCGCCGAGCGCATCCGCGAACGCGAATGGCACGAATCGCAGGAAATGCGCGACCTTCCCCACGGCGCCCTCGAACTCCGCCTCCGCCTCGGCGCCCTCACCGAAGTGGAACAATGGATACTCGGCTGGGGCGCCCACGCCGAAGTCCTCTCCCCGCCCGAACTCCGCGCCACCCTCCGCCAAACCGCCACCGCCCTCGCCCGACTCTACGGGTGAAGCTCCACCTCCCTCGCTTTACGATCCACCACCCCTCTCCATCCCGCCGCTTGCCTCCGTCTTTTTCTCGTCCGAACGTTGGATCCCAATCCTGCTGACATGACCCACCCCAACGCCTCGTCCGCTTCCACCCCTCGTTTTCACCTCTCGCGCCGCTCCTTCGTCAAACGCGTCGCCGTCCTCGCCGCCGCCACCGGCCTCCCGTCGTGGTTCATCGAGCGCCAACTCCTCGCCGCCCAAGCCGCCGCTCCCAAACTCTCCGCCAACGACCGCCCCAACATCGCCCTCGTCGGCTGCGGCGGCATGGGCAAGTGGGACGGCCAAAACGCCATGAACCACGGCAACATCGTCGCCGTGTGCGACGTCGACGATAACCACGCCGCCGAGGCCGTCGCCAAGTTCACCGTCGACGATAAAAAGCCCGATTCCTACTCCGACTTCCGCCGCGTCCTCGAACGCAAGGACGTCGACGTCATCGTCAACGTCACCCCCGATCACTGGCACACGATCATCAACATCGCCGCCGCCAAGGCCGGCAAAGACATCTACGCCGAGAAACCTCTCACGCTCACGATCGACGAGGGCCGCCATCTCATCAAAGCCGTCCGCGAAAACAAAACCGTTCTCCAAACCGGCACCCAGCAGCGCAGCTCCGAACGCTTCCGCCTCGCCTGCGAACTCGTCCGCAATGGCCGCATTGGAAAACTCAAGGAAGCCAACGTCTGGCTCCCGCAAGGTCTCCGCGGCGGCCCCTTCCAACCTTCCCCCGTTCCCGCCGGCCTCAATTGGGACTTCTGGCTCGGCCAGGCTCCCAAGGTCGACTACGTGAAGGAACGCTGCCACGGCACCTTCCGCTTCTGGTATGACTACTCCGGCGGCACCATGACCGACTGGGGGGCGCACCACAACGACATCGCCTACTGGGCCGTCGGCCTCGTCGCTCCGCGCGAGGTCGAATCCACGCGCCTCGCCGAACCCATCCCGGGCGGCTACGACGCCTACTCCAGCTACGTCGTCAATTACACCTACGCCAACGGCGTGAAGCTCAACATCCACACCACGCCCGACGACTCCATCTACGGCGAAATCCTCAACAAGGACGGCCAGCGCAATGGTATCCGTTTTGTGGGGACGGACGGCTGGATCTGGGTCAACCGCAACGTCATCGAGGCCAGCGACCGCGACCTCCTCCGCCAGCCGCTCCCCGAAAACGCCGAGCGCCTCTACAAGAGCAACGACCACTGGAAAAACTTCTTCGACTGCGTCCGCTCCCGCCAGGATCCGATCTGCGACGTCGTCACCGGCCACCGCTCCGCGATCATGTGCCACCTCGGCGCCATCTCGCTCCGCACGGGCAAGAAACTCACCTGGGATTCCGACAAGGAAAAATTCGTCGGCGCCCACGCGCGCGAAGCCAATCGCTACCTGAAGCGCAAAATGCGCAAACCCTACAACTACTCCTTCGCCTAAACGCCCCCGCCCGCGATCCACCGAATCTTCCTCTTTCTCTTATCTTTCTCCCCCTTCAGCGCGGCCGACCCGGCCGCGCTTTTTCATTCCCTCCGCCCCCCGCGCTCCCGGAACCATTACTCCCGTCACTCATTTTCGATTTGTAATCCGTTCGCCCTCGCCGCGCACTCCCCCCGCATGCCCGACGCCGCTCCCGCGCTCACCCCCGGCTGCGAGATCCTCCTGCTCGAAGACGACGCCCCGCTCCGCAAACGTCTCGCCGCCCACCTTCGCCACGAGGGCGCTGAGGTCACCGAAGCTTCGCGCCTCGGCGAAGCCCGCCGCCTCCTCACCGACCTGCGCTTCGATTTCGCCGTCGTCGATCTCCACCTGCCCGATGGCGAGGTCCTCGATCTTCTCCGCGAAAACACCTTCTCCGAAAACACCGCCGTCGTCGTCATGACCGCGTTCGGCGGCGTAAAGGAAGCCGTCGAAGCCATGCGCCACGGCGCCGGCGACTACCTCACGAAACCCTTCGAACCCGCCGAGCTCTCCCTCGCCTTCGCCCGCTGCCGCGCCACCCGCCGCGCCGCCCGCCGCGAGGAACACCGCACCGCCCAATCCGCCGCCATCGCCTCCGCCCTCTTCTTCGGCGAATCCCTCCGCGCGCTCCGCACGCAACTCGATACCATCATCGCCACCGACCGACGCCTCGAACACCGCCTCCCGCCCGTTCTTCTCGAAGGCGAAACCGGCACCGGCAAAACCGCCCTCGCCCGCTGGCTCCACCGTTCCGGCCCGCGCGCCGACCGTCCGTTCATCACCGTCAACTGCGCCGCGCTCCCCGACACCCTCGCCGAATCCGAACTCTTCGGCCACGAACGCGGCGCCTTCACCGACGCCAAACGCGGCCGCATCGGCCTCTTCGAAGCCGCCGACGGCGGCACGCTTTTCCTCGACGAAATCGGCACCCTCTCCGCCGGCACGCAGGCGAAACTCCTCACCGCCATCGAAGACGCCACCATCCGCCGCCTCGGCGGCACGCGCGAAATCCCAATCGACGTCCGCCTCATCGCCGCCACCAACCGCCCGCTCGCCGACCTCGTCCAACAAAACGCCTTCCGCGAAGACCTCTACCACCGCCTCAACCTCCTCCGCCTCACGCTCCCGCCGCTCCGCGAACGCGGCACCGACATCCTTCACCTCGCCCGTCACCTCCTCGCCCAAATCGCCGCGCGCCACCGCCTCAAAAATCTCGCGATCTCTGCGGACGGCGAATCCCGCCTCCTCGCCCAACCCTGGCCCGGCAACATCCGCGAACTCTCCCACGAGATCGAACGCGCCGTCATCTTCACCACCGGCAACAAACTCGATTTCGCTCACCTCTCGCCCGGTTTCGTTCCCGCCTCCGCAACCTCCTGGCGCAACCCCGCCTGGCGCCTCCCCGAAGAAGGCTTCGTCCTCGATCGCATGATCGACGAGCTCATCGCCGACGCCCTCCGCGAAACCAAACAAAACGTCTCCGCCGCCGCCCGCCGCCTCGGCGTCACCCGCGAATTCCTCCGCTATCGTCTTAAGCTATAGCCGCTTTATTCCTCCGCCTCCAATAAACGTTGGTTCCAGAGCCCCAATCGTTCTCCAGCACCCTTTTCCCCGCGGGTTGAGTTCGCCCATTCCGACTCCAGCCAAGGATGCACCCTCTTCAACAAAAAATCTTAACCGTCTGATTTACAATGGCCTGCCGCCCTCTCCTCGCTCCTGGCACGCTCCCGGCGTTGTGGCAGTCATGATGCAGGTCAGCCATTGTCTCCTCTTCGCTCTCTCCCTGGCAGCAATCGTGCCCGCGCGCGGCACCGGCACTTCATCCGGGTCTTCGTCGACCCCTGCTCCCGCACCCGCGTCGACACCGGCCTCGTCCCACACGTCTTTCACCACCACCGCACAGGCGTTCGTTCCCTGGAGGCAGCACGTCGACAACTCATCGCCGTGGGATCGCCCCGACATCGACCTGCTCCCCGTCGATCCGCGTCAGCGGTGGGTCATGTTTATCGATGAGACTCCGCTGTCGCATCCCTACACGCCCCCCGCTCCGCCTCCGCTCGCGGATCCAATCACTCCGCGTGCAACTCCGCTTCCGCCGAAGTTCCCCGAGGGGCTCCTCGATTTCGCCAGCGAAACCTTCTACATGGCTTACAGCCAGATGCTCAGCTCGCGTCTGCTTTCGGAAGAACGCACCGAGCGCATCAAGCGCTACCGTTCCGAACGCGATCAACTCGTCAGCGCGCTTCGCGTCGCCCTCGAGCAAAGTAAAAACCTCCCTGAACCCCGCCGCACCGAAGCCCTTCGCGCATTCTCGTCCATCCACACGATCCGAGCCTCGGCCCTTGAAACGGAAGCCGAAGCGATCCGCGCCGATCTCACCTCGCCCGGCTTCTTCCGCTTCGGCGCCTCCGCTTTCGATCTCGCCCGTTCCGCCGATTGGTCTCGCGACCACCCCAGCCCCGAATCCTTCGCCTTCGTCCTTCCTCTTCTCGGCGCACAATTCTACTCCGGCTTCTCCGCGGATCAGCGGCTCCTGCTCCACGAGATGACGATCGAACAACGCGCCCAAACTCGCCCGCCGTCCACCGTCTCCAGTTCTCCGCCTGCGGAACACCTCTTCTTCCTCCCCTCCACTTCGCGCATCAGGTTGCCCGCCGATCTCCCGACACCTCTCTCCCAAAAAATCCAACGCTTCAACGCGTCCAAAACCGCTCTCAAAGCCGAACTCCAGCGCGCAATCGACCGCCACCAGTTCAAGTTCCCTGGTCCTCGCACCGAGCGCTTCACCGACCTCGCCGGCGAACAAGCTCCCGTTTTCGCCGAACTGCACCGCCTCGCCGAGGAAATCCGCGAAGAGCTCGCTCGCTTTCCGTATCCCGACGCACCTTCCGGTCCTTCGCTGTCCTTCGAACTCACTGCACGTGTCGGGCATGCCACCACGCGCAAGGCCACGCTTCAGCGCGAACTGCTCGCTCGCTTCAAGCGGCTGCAAACCGAACTTCCCGGCGAACGCATCGAAATTGTTCGGCGAGGCCCGGGCCTCGCCTTGGCCACTGCGGGCCCAGCTTCGCGCCATGTCCCCCGCGACAAACGCGACCGCATTCTCGCCGAAATTGAGGCGTTCAACACCTCCATGGGCACCCGCTACGCCGATCTTGCGCATGAAATGGACTCCTTGCGCCGCGACATCCGCGCGGTCGCGCCCGCCGGCAATCGAAGCTCCGCGGGAGATATCGACCGCCTCGCCGCCGAATTTGATCGTTCTTACAAGAAGCAGGATACCTGGGCTCGCTACCGCGACTACCACGCCGCCGTTCTCGTGCCCGGCCTTTCGCCCGAGCTGCGCCGTCTCCTCTATCGCGCCGCCTGGAATGACCTGTTCAAGCAACAGGTTCTCCCAGCGCCCTAACCTCGCATGCGCCCCGCCTTCGCCCGCCGCTTATCCGCGCTCGGCCTCGGGGTCGGTCTGCTCCTCGTCGGTGTTTTCGTTACCCTCGTCATCCGCTACGGACACGAGCTGCGCCACGAAATCCGTCAGCGAATGATCGAACGCGACGCCGCCGTGCTCTACCCGGTCGTTCAACAGCAGATTGAAGCCGACGACCGTTCGGGAAACACCTCCGCGTTATCCCTCCGCGCACTGCTGCCTCACGCGCGGCGCGACGGTTTGATCGCCATGGCCATCTTCGACGAGTCCGGCGTCGCGCTCGACCAGGTGCCGTCCGACCAACTTCTCGTCGAGCTGCCATTCGAGGATTTTCTGCGCCTCCAGAATGGCCGCCCGCTCACCCGCTTCCATCCCGCTTTTTCGACCGCCGACCTCTTCCCCGGAACCTCGCCCGCTCCACCTTTTCCCGTGCTCGAAATCCTTCTCCCACTCCGCGTCAGATCGTCCCATCCCACCACTGCAGACCAACCGATCGGATTCGTGCGCTACCATCTCGACGCCCGCGCTCTCGAGCGCAAACTCACCGCACTCGATCGTCGCGTATTTCATCAAACCGCCGTCACCCTCGGTCTGGGCGTCTTCTCGATCGGCGCCATTCTCGCCGCAGCATTCTTCGTTCTGCGTCGCGCCCAACACACCATCGCCCAACGCAACGAACAGCTCGTCCGTGCCAACTTCGAACTTTCCCTCGCCGCCAAAGCCTCCGCCCTCGGCCAGATCACCTCACACCTCATCCACGGTCTTCAAGGCTCCGTCGCCGGCCTCCGCGCCGTTGTATCCAGTCGTGAAAATCCGGCCACGCCCGATTGGCAGACCGCCGCCGACTACACCGAACGCATGCAAGCGATGATCCAGGACGCTGTCGCTCTCCTTGGCGACCACGCCTCCGCCGCCTCCCACGAACTCACCGACCACGAACTCGTCGACCTCGTTCGTCGTCGCAATCTCCCCGTCGCTCGAAAGCACAACGTCACCCTCGAAATCACCGGCGGCTTCGACCACCCCATCGATAGCCATCGCGGCGGCCTGCTCTGCCTGATCATCAACAATCTCGTCGACAACGCCATCCACGCTTCTCCGTCTCGAGGGACCGTTCACGTGATGTTCCGCAACGGTTCCGATCGCGTGACGATCCTTGTGTCCGACGAAGGTCACGGAATTTCGGATACACTTCGCCCCCATCTCTTCGAACCCGGTCGCAGCGGCCGCCCCGGCGGCTCGGGCCTCGGCCTCGCCATCAGCCGGCTCCTCGCCCGCCAGATCAATGCCACCCTCCGCCTCGATTCCACCAGCGCGATCGGCACCACCTTCCGCCTCACCCTTCCACTGCATCGTTAGCTCGAACCGGGATCTCCAGCGCCTCGCCCTTCGTCCGGATCACTTCCCGATACCATCGCGCCGAATCTTTCAACGTCCGCCGCTGCGTCGCATAGTCCACGTGCACCAGCCCGAATCGATACCGATACCCTTCCGCCCATTCGAAATTGTCCATCAACGACCACGCGAAATACGCCTCCACCGGCACCCCGTCCGCCCTCGCCTGCCGCAACTGCCGCAGATACTTCCGCAGATAATCGATCCGGTGCGCATCGTGCACCACCCCGTCGTCCGCAATCCAGTCGTGCCCCGCCATGCCGTTTTCCGTGATCACGATCGGCAGCCTGCTCCGCTCGTGCGCGAACCGCGGCCCCCAACGTAATGCCGGCGGCGATACATTCCAGCCGTTGTGCGTCTGCGGATGCCCCGTCGCATACGCCACGCGCTCCGGACGTCCGTCCGCTCCGCGCCGGCACAGAAACCCGTTGTAGATATTCAGCCCAAGAAAATCCAACGGCTGCGCGATCGTCGCCATCTCCTCGGCCGTGAACTTCGGCGCCGCCGCCCCATACAGCTTCAATCCGTCTTCCGGATAACGTCCCTCCAACACCGGTTGCAGCCACCACGCGTGATTCCACACATCCGGCTTCGTCACCGACCAATACATCTCGCGCGCCGCCGCCACATCCTCCGCGCTCTCCGTCATCGGCAGCGGAATGTCCCCCGTCGGCGCCCACCCCACCTTCGGCGCCCGCTTCGCGTGCGCGCGTATCGCTTTTACGGATTCACCATGTGCCAGCAGCGCATGATGCGCCACCCGCAGCGATTGGTGCAGCGGCAGCTTGTCGCCCGGCGCATGCACGCCCGTCTCGTGCCCCAACCCCACGAAGCACTGTGGCTCGTTCAACGTGATCCAGTGCGTCACGCGATCCGACAACGTTTCCACCACCACCCGCGTGTAATCCGCAAACCACTTCGGGCTGTCTGCATTCAGCCACCCGCCGCGCCGATACAGCGCCAGCGGATAATCCCAGTGAAACAGCGTCACCCACGGCTCGATCCCCGCCTTCAACAACTCGTCCACCAACCGATCATAAAATCCCAGCCCCGCCGCATTCACCGCGCCCGTGCCGTCCGGCAGCACGCGCGGCCAGGCGATCGAAAATCGATACGCCTGCAACCCGATCTCCTTCATCAGCCCCACGTCCGCCGCATGATGCGTGTAGTGATCACACGCCACCGCGCCGTCCTCTCCGCGATGCACCGCCCCGGGCCGCGTGCAAAAATGATCCCACACCGACTCCCCGCGCCCATCCCGCCCGGTCGCGCCTTCAATCTGATAAGCGGACGTCGCCGCGCCCCAAACAAAGTTCTCGGAAAACATAGAAGTGGAGGGCCGACGCCGCCTCGACAAATCGGGGCGCCGTCGGGCTTCGCCTTCCACCGTCCCGCCGCCGCCCCTTTTCCGTCAATGCCGCGGCCTGCCTTCGACCCCCCAATCTATGCTTACTTAAGAATAACCTTCCGTCGTCGCCGGCGGCACATCGCTCCCATCCACCCACTCCCCATCGATCAAAGTGTGATTCGGCGACGCCACCAAGCCGCGCCGATTCGTCTTCATCAGGATCGCCAGTTGCTCCACCGCCCGCTGCCCCACCACGCGATGATTCTGCCGCATGCCCGCGTTGGGCCCTTCCTCCGGCGAAAAATCCAACGTCGCCACCACCACGTCGCCCGGCACGCGCAGCCCTTTCTGCCGCAGCATCCGTGGAACCGCGTGCCAGTTCGTGATCACCGCATCGATCTCGTTCGCCCTCACCCACGACAGCACGGTGCTGCCGATTTTTGAGAAAGGCGCCGGCGCCAGCAAACAGGGCGGCAACCGCGGCAACTCCGGCGGCTGCGCCAACTCCACAAAGTATCCCGCCGTAAAGGCCTGCTGCAGATAAAACTCCTCCCGCGCACCCACCGCGATGCCCACCCGCCGATAACCCAGCTCGCGCAGTCGCCGCACCGCCATGCGCGTCACCATCAACTGGTGATTCGCGACCATGTGCAGCGCCAAGTTCAACTGCTCCGACTCGATCAGCACCACGCTGAAATGCTCCCACGCCATCTGAAACGAAATCTCCCGGTCGACAAACGCCCCCAAGATCACGCCCGTGATTCCGCGCGCCCGCAGCGTCCGTTCCAGCCGTGCCACCGCCGCGTCCGTGTGGCTCGCCAGATAAAACACCTCCAGCTTGTATCCAATTTCCTGCGCCCGCTCGCGCGCGCCTTCCAGAAACATCCGGTGCGGATACAACGCCGCCAGCTCCCGCCGGTCCTTCAAATCCAGCACAAACGCCATCGTCACCGGCGCGCCGATGCCGCGCTTCGCCCCGCGATACGCATTCAACGCCGCCAACATCGGATCCGGCGTGTAGCCCATCTCGCGCGCCACCTTCTGCAATCTCGCCCGCGTCTCCGCCGGCAGCCGCGGATCGTTCCGCAACGCCAGCGATACCGTCGTCTGATGCACGCCCGCCGCCCGGGCTACCTCCTGCATCGTGACTCGCCGCTGCGACTTCATGTCGAGGTCGTCCGTCCGCCGCCCGCACTTCAGCCCGCGCCCTTCCGCCCGGCCCGTCCCACCAATTCCCATAACAAAACCGCCGCCGCCGCCGACACGTTCAACGACTCCACGCGTCCGCTTCCCGGAATCGTCACCAGTCGCGTGCACGCCCTCGCCACGTCCTCCGCCAGCCCGTGCTCTTCGTTTCCCAGCACGATCGCCACACGTTTCCCGCCTGCTCCTTTTGCCTCGGGCCGGCCACCGCGCGTCGCCGCGCCGACCACGTCAAAACCCGCCGCGACCAACTCCCGCAAAAATCCGCCCACGTTTTTCACCCGCCACACGGTCACCTGCGACATCCCGCCTTCCGCCACGCGATACGCCGCCTCCCCCGGCACCGCCGCCGCCGCATCGTCCGCGATCACAATGTGCTTCACGCCGAAAAACGCCGCGGTCCGCACAATCGCCCCCAGATTGTGCGCATTCCCGATCCGATCCAGCACCACGACCGCCTCTCCTCTCCGCCCCCAATCCGCGATCTCCTCCTTCGGTGGCGCCCGCCACTCCGGCACTTCAATCACCGCCACGATTCCGCCGTGATGCACCGTGCCCGCGATCTTCTCCAGTTCCGCCGGCTCCACACAGCGATACACCTTCCTCGCCTGCGCCAGCGCCTTGCTGATCACACCGACCTTCCGCCCCGTATCATAATCGAAATACAACCGCTTGATCGCCCCCGCATCGGCCGCGAACTGTCCCCTCACCGCCGCCAGCCCGCAGATTTTAAGCTCCATCTGCGGCATCGTTCCGCACCATCCCGGCCGCTGCAAGCCGTTCGTGAGCCAGGGGCGGCTCTGCCCGAGCCGCCCCCGCCAAGGCTTACAACGTCGGCGCGTGCGCCCCCGGAAACACCGGCGTCTTTGCGTCGATCTTCAACAGCTCGCGCACGTTCGCCGGAATCGCGATGCCGGTGTCCGCACCCGGAAACTCCTTCAACATCTCGAAATGCCCCAGCTCCGGCCCGCGAAACAGCGGCCCGGCATAGTCGGCGAACATCTTCGACTTCATTTCAAACGTCGGCTGCAGCTTCCGCAGATCGTTCAAATCGCTGATTTCGACGGATCCTTTCTGCGTCGCCACCGGGCTCCACGCGATCAGCGGCTGCGGCTTGGCCGGCGCGCGACGCGCATAGACATTCCCATCGAGTTGCTTCACCTGCGGATCCGTCAGGCGATCCTGCACCGCCGCCGACTGCCAGAAGCTCAGCAACGGTCCCTTGAAGCTCTCGTCCGCCGCCAGCACGTTGTTCACGAACACATGCCCGTGCCGCTCCTCGACGTCCGGACCCGCGCTCGGATGCCAGCCGAAATGGTCGCCGACCGCGCTGCGCTCCGACCGCTCGAACGACGCCAGGCTGTTGTAGAACGTGTTCTGATAAACCTGCACGTTCGAGCTATTCAAAATCCGGATACCTTTGTTGCAGTTCACGAAGACGTTCCCCGCGCAGATCGCGCCTTTCGAGATTTCGAAGAAGAAGCCGTCGTTTGTGCGCTCGATCCAGTTGTTGACGAACACGCCGTCGACATTGCCGACGTCATACCAGATGCCGCTCGCGTAGGGATTGTCGATCACGAGGTTGTCGCGGCAGACCGTGCGATACGACTGGTTGAAGATCTTCACCGCCGACGCGTAGTAACCCGAGATTTTCTCCGCGCTGTTCGTGCGCGTGATGATGTTTTTCTCGAGCAACACGTCCGCCGAATTGATCACGTAAATGCCTTCCGTGCCGCAGTCGGAGATCAGGCAGTTCCGGATCACGAGGTTGTCGCCGCGGAAATAACCGGCCACGCGCGAGCAGAACGAAATCGTCAGATTCTCGAACACCGTCCCGACCACTTCCTTCCCGAATTCCGACTCGTGCATGTGCTTCTGCGGCTCCGTGCCTTCCACCTCGAGCGCCCTATACGCATACTGCGTGAAGGTGATGCCGCGCAGCACGGGTCCTTTGCGGTCGTTCTTCCTTCCATGCACGTCGTCGATCGTGCGCACGATCGCGCTGTCGTGCGCCGTGATCTCGACCAGCTTCCCTTCCGGATTCTGACCGATGTAAACATTCCCCTCTTCGTAATCGATGAAGTAGGTCTTCTCCGTCACCTCGTGCTCGCCCGCCACCGAGCTCAACAGCTCGCCGTCGACGAACACCATGTCGTTGTTGAACACGTGCAGCGGCGTCTGCTTCGCCTGCCGATCGCGGCGCCACCAATCCGCCGGCTTCGCCGGGAACAACCGGTTCCAAGAAATCCGCCACAACCCGTTCGGTTGCGCGACCCAGTTCGTCGCCACTTCCGTTCCCTTCACGATCGGACGCTCGTCGCGATACGGCTGGATCGTGATGCCCTGGTTCAACCGCAATCCGCCCGTCCGATACGTGCCGCCACGCATCACGATTGCATCGCCCGTGACCACTTTCGCGATCGCACTCTCCAGCGTCGTCGGCTCCTCCAGCGACGCCCCCGAGGCTTCCGCTTTCCCGTCCGGCGCCACATAATAAATCCTCTTTGCCTGCGGCAGCTCGTAGGTCTTCTGCACCGGACCATACGGCCCGCCCGACGGCTGCGCCGCCGCCGGCGCGAGCGCCAACGCAGCGAGTAACACACCAGTCACAATACGTGAAACGATGCCAACGGAAATACAGGGGGTGCGTGGAATCATAAGTTTGGGTATGCGAAGCAAAGTGTTTGGAGCAATTGTCCTCGCACGACGAATCGCGACGAAAAACGTTCCAACACTAGCACCGATCCCCGCTCTCGCCCTTCGCCAAACTCACTCCGGAAATCGCGCCGCCACCACGCCGTTCAAAAACCGAAACTCCCCCGTCGTCAGTTGCTCGCGGCTCAACCGAAAATTCCCCGACGATCCGCCATAGTGCACGTCGGTCACCTCCGTCGAAATCGACGCACCCTCCGGCACCATCGCGCTCCACTCCACGTCGAAGGTCTCCTCGGCCCCCGGATTCCGCGTCAGCGTCAACTGCATCTCCGCCGCGCCGAATCCGTGAAACGCCGTCTCGAAATACTGCCCGAGCTGCTCCGTCACCCGCCCCGCCTTCTCTCCCGACAGATTCTCCCGCATCCGCGAGTAAAACAGCTCCCGCAACGCCTTTCCTTCCACCGGAAACGCCGGCACGCGCAGCTCCACGCGATTCGGCTCGTAACCCCGCTCCTCGATAAACCGCGACGCCAGCTCGCTGTGCACTTCCTGAAACTCCAGATACAGCGCCACCACGCGGTCCACCTCCGCCGGCTCCAACTGCAACTCCTCCGCATTCGCCTCGACGACCGATCGCAACGCCTGCTCCAACGGCTGCTCGCCATCTCCCGGCTCCGGTCTCGCCTCGTTCCGATCCACCGGCCCGTCGCCCACGAACGCGTCGTCGTGAATCTCCCCACTCCTCGCCTCGGCGGCCGCGAAGTCCACCGCCACACCACGCTCTTCCACCGGCTCCCGCGCCGCGATCTCCACCTGCCGCTCGTCTTCACGCATCAGGATCCACACGCCCGCCACGATCGCCAGCAGCCCCATCGCCAAGAAAAACGTCCTGCGCTCGCCCAACTTCACGCGCCACCCTAACGCACTCCTTCCTTCGCGCAACCCGCCCCGGCCGCACGCCAACCGCCGCGCACTTTTCGCCAAACCTCGCAACAACCTCCCCCTCGACTCGCGCCGCCTCACCCCCCACGCTCATCCTGCCTTTTTATGAACGCACCGTCCGCTCGTCCGAAAAAAGTCGCTCTCCTCACCGCCGGTGGCCTCGCCCCCTGCCTCAGCTCCGCCCTCGGCGGCCTCATCGAGCGCTACACCGAAATCGCGCCCGACATCGAAATCATCGCCTACAAGGGCGGCTACAAGGGCCTGCTCCTCGGCGACAGTTACAAGATCGGCCCCGCCGAACGCGCCAGCGCCCACGTCCTTCATCGCCACGGCGGCAGCCCCATCGGCAACTCCCGCGTCAAACTCACCAACGTCAAGGACTGCGTGAAGCGCGGCCTCGTGAAGGAAGGCCAGGATCCGCAAAAGGTCGCCGCCGACCAACTCGTCAAAGACGGCGTCGACATCCTTCACACCATCGGCGGCGACGACACCAACACCGCCGCCGCCGACCTCGCCGCCTTCCTCGCCAAAAACAACTACGGCCTCACCGTCATCGGCCTCCCGAAGACGATCGACAACGACGTCTTCCCCATCCGCCAATCCCTCGGCGCCTGGACCGCCGCCGAACAGGGCGCGCGCTACTTCCGCAACGTCGTCGCCGAACACGGCGCCAACCCGCGCATGCTCATCATTCACGAGGTGATGGGCCGCAACTGCGGCTGGCTCACCGCCGCCACCGCCGCCGCCTACGAGAAACTCATCGCCTCCGAGGACTTCGTCCCCGGGCTCGGCCTCTCCCGCGAACGCATCTCCGTTCACGGGATCTACATTCCCGAAATGTCCTTCGACATCGCCGCCGAGGCCGCCCGCCTCCGCGCGATCATGGACCGTATCGACAATGTGAATATCTTCGTCAGCGAGGGCGCCGGCGTCGAAACGATCGTCGCCGAAATGACCGCCCGCGGCCAGGAGGTGCCCCGCGACGCCTTCGGCCACGTCAAACTCGACGCCGTCAACCCCGGCAAATGGTTCGGCGACCAGTTCGCCAAGATGCTCGGCGCCGAAAAAGTCCTCGTCCAAAAATCCGGCTACTTCTCCCGCGCCGCCGCCGCCAACATCGACGACCTCCGCCTCATCAAGAGCTGCGTCGACCTCGCCGTCGAATGCGCGCTCCGTCGCGAAAGCGGCGTCATCGGCCACGACGAGGACAACAACAACGTCCTTCGCGCGATCGAGTTCCCCCGCATCAAAGGCGGCAAACCTTTCGACACGAAGGCGCCCTGGTTCACCGACCTCCTAAAATCCATCGGCCAACCCGCCGGCGAGATCGTCCACGTCAAACATTAATCCCCCCACGAAGGCCCGCGTCTCGCGGGCCTTTTTCGTTCTCGTAATCGTTCTCTTTCTCGTTCTCTCCGAATCGATCTCTCAACCCGAGAGAACGAGAACGATTACGAGAAAGAGAACGATCTTCCGGATTCGCCCGGCCCCCTACTTCTTTTCCGCCACGAGCCGCTGCGCCCGGCTCGCCTCATGCCCCGGCACCCAGAAGTCGCGCCACTCGAGACCGGTCTTCTTCGCGATCTCCACCGGATAAGCCCAGTTGCCCCAGTCCGACGCCATCGTGTTGTTCGTCCCGATCGTAAACTTCACGCCCGCCGACTTCGCCAGCCGCACGAACTCCTCCGACGGAATCTTGTAACGCGCATTGATCTCCACCGCGACGCGATGCTTCGCCAGCGCCGCCACGATTCGCTGCATCCGCTGGATTGTCCATAGCTCCTTCGCCTTCGCCGCGAGCGAATCCGGCAGGAAGAGAGGATTCACATAAATATCGATCGGCTCCGTCTCGATGATCTTCACCGTCTGCTCGACGAGCTCCTCCATGAACGCCTCCGGATCGTCGCCGATCTCCGACTCCTCCGGAATCCACAACCGCAGCCGCTTTCCCGCCTTGTTCGTCCACGTCATCGCATCCGTGAAGATGTAGTCGAATTTCGAATACGCTTCCGGCGTGAACATCTTCATCCACTCGCGCCCTTCCGCCTGCAGTGCCAGAAAGACCGGCTGACCTTTCATCGTTTCCAAGAACGCCAGCGCCGCCGCGTCGTTCTGAATCGGAAACCCCTGCCCCCCGTTCGTCGCGATCCCGAGCCCCATCCCCGTCGCCCGCGACACCGCCAGCGCTTTTTCCAGCGTCAGGTCGCCTTTCAAATGCGTGTGCAGATCCACGATCGGCACATTCTCCTTCCCCATCGCATACAGCCGCACGTCCTGCTCGTTCCACTCCGGCTGCTTCACGTCCTTCGCCACGCCGTCCGGCAGCTTCTTCACCCGCACTTTCCGGTAGAACACCTTGCTGTGCGGATCGTGACACTGCAGCGCAAACGTCCCTTTCCCGAGCCGGTTCAGCGCCGGCGCTTTCTCCGGCAATTCGTTCGCCGGCTCGATGTAGTCCGTCACCAGCACGTCGTTCACCCACGTCTGCACGCGCGGCCGCTGCACCTTGATCTTCATCGTGAACCACTCCCCGTCGCGCGCCATTGCCCTATAAACATTCCGCACGCCATAGAGGCTGCCGGTCTTCTTGTTCTCGCGATACGCATTGTTCCCCGTCGCCTGCCCGACTTCGAAAGGCTTCTGCGAATTGTTCACCTGCACTTCGAACCCCGCCGCCGGCCAACCTTCATCCTGCCACGCCGTGTGAAAAAACACACCCGAGTTCGCGTGTGCCATCGTCTTCACCTCCACCTCCAGCTCGAAATTCTCGAACTCCGCCTTCCCATCCTCGCCGACATAAAACAAATGCGCGCGATCTCCATCCGCCACGATCGCGCCCTCCGCCACCTTGAACGCCTCCGGATGCTCCGAAGCCCTCCACCCCGCCAGCGTCTTCCCATCGAACAAATCCTTCCACCCGCCAAACGCCGCGTGCGTCGTCGTCGCGAGCGCCGCCACCATTGAGAACGCCAAACCAAACCGCGCCAGCCGCGAAATCGAAGTCTTCATAGGGGTAATCGAGTTCTCCGACTGACGAGGCCCCGCGTCAAAGGTTCCTTTCCACCTCCTCCCCTCGTTCTGGTAATCGTTCTCTTTCTCGTTCTCCCCCACCCATCGCATCCCCTCCCCACTCTCGCCCGTCAACTCCTCGCACACCCCCACATGCTCACCCGCCGCACCTTCCTCAAATCCACCGCCGCCCTCCCCCTCGTCGCCGCGGTGCCCTCCCTCTCCACCCTCACATCTTCCACCTCCGCCGCCACCCCCATCCCCCGCACCGGCGGCCCCAAACTCAAACTCTCCCTCAACGCCTTCTCCTTCAACCCCCAGCTCCAAAACCACCTCGCCGGCAAACCCGACGGTCTCTCGCTCCTTCAACTCCTGGAGTTCTGCGCCGAGCACGACTTCGACGCCATCGATCCCACCGGCTACTATTTTCCCGGCTACCCCGACGTCCCCTCCGACACCTACCTCAACGACTTCAAACGCCGCGCCCACCACCTCGGCCTCGACATCAGCGGCACCGGCATCCGCAACGACTTCGCCCAACCCGATCCCGCCGGCCGCGCCACCGACGTCGCCCGCGCCAAAGGCTGGATCGAAGCCGCCGCCAAAATGGGCGCTCCCGTCATCCGCGTCTTCGCCGGCGCCATCCCCAAGGGTTACGAAAACCGCTGGTCCGAAGCCGCCTCCTGGATGATCGATTGCCTCCGCGAATGCGCCGAGCACGGCGCGAAATTCGGCGTCATCGTCGGCGTCCAAAACCACGGCGATATGCTTCAAACCGCCGACCAAACCATCGAGGTCGTCCAGCGTGTCGATTCCGACTGGTTCGGCGTCATCGTCGACACCGGCAACATGAACACGCCCGATCCCTACGACGACCTCGCGCGCGTTGTCCCCTACGCGGTGAACTGGCAGATCAAGGAAAGCCCCCGCGGCCCCAACAGCCCCGAACGCACCGACCTCCCGCGCCTCATCCAACTCATCCGCGACGGCGGCTACCGCGGCCACATCCCGATCGAAACCCTCGCCGCGCGCGACAAACCCTACGATCCTTACCAACTCGTCCCCGCGTTCGCCGCCGCCGTCCGCGCCGCGATGCAGTAGTGCGGTGCTTCAGCCCGCACCCTCGCAACATCCGCGCCTCCACTCCTCGTGCTCGTGATTCGTGCTCGTAGTCGTGCACCTGCTCCCGCCCGTCTCCTCCCACGATCGATCACGAGCACGATCACGAGCAAGCACGATGATGAGCTACCCTCCCATCTGCTCCCTCACCCCCGCCACAATCTCCAAACACCTCACCCGCGCCGCGTGCTCATAAATCGCCGCCGTCACCATCAACTCATCCACGCGCGTCCTCTCCACAAACGCCGCGATCCCACGCCGCACCGTCTCCGCCGACCCCACCACCGCTTCGCGAAACGCCGCGTTCACGCCCGCCAACTCCATCGCCGACGCCACCGCACTCAAATCATCCACCGGCGGTGGGAGCCGCCCCGGCGTCCCCCGCCGCAAGTTCACGAAGCTCTGCTGCAACGACGTAAACAACCGCCTCGCCTCCGCATCCGTCTCCGCCGCGAACACTCCGATGCACGCCATCGCATACGGCTTCTGCAGTTCCTTCGACGGCTTGAACTCCGCCCGATAGATGTCCAACGCCTCCATCAACAGGTCCGGCGCAAAATGTGACGCAAATGCGAACGGCAGCCCCAGCGCCGCCGCCACCTGCGCCCCAAACAAACTCGATCCCAAAATCCAGATCGGCACGTCCTGCCCCTCGCCCGGCACCGCTCGCACCGCCTGATCCGGCTCCGCCGGCCGAAAATACGCCTGCAGTTCAACGACGTCCTGCGGAAATGTATCCGCCGAATTGATGCGCCCACGCCGCAACGCCCGCGCCGTCATTTGATCCGTTCCCGGCGCCCGCCCCAGCCCCAGATCGATCCGCCCGGGAAACAACGCCTCCAGCGTCCCGAACTGCTCCGCCACCATCAACGGCGCGTGGTTCGGCAACATGATCCCGCCCGACCCCACACGAATCGTCTTCGTCCCCGCCGCCACGTGCCCGATCACCACCGCCGTCGCCGCGCTCGCGATCCCCGGCATGTTGTGATGCTCCGCCAGCCAGTAGCGTTTATAACCCAGCCGCTCCGCGTGCTGCGCCAAGTCGCGCGACCGATCCAGCGCCTCGCGCACCGTGCCCCCTTCGACAATCGGCGAAAGATCCAAAACCGAAAACGGAATCATCCGCCCAACCAATCCCCATCCCGCGAAATTTTCAAAGCCCACGATTTAAACCACAAAAACGCCGGCCCTCACCCTTTTCCGTGCCTCTGAGGTTCTCTTCTTTCCGCCGATCATCCCTCTTGCCCCCCGCCTCCCCGCCTAAGAAACCTTTCCCACCTCGCGCCGTCTTCCGCCCACACGCGCCCGGCGCGCTGTCTGCCTCTTAACTCCGCGTCTTCCGTCCTGTCATGCTCAACAACCGCCTTCTCACCCGTCGCGCCGCCGTCAAACGCGCCGCCTTCTCCGCGGTCGCCATCCCCCTCTTCGGCTCCCTTTCCCGCCTCCGCGGCGCCGACTCCCCCGCCGACTCCTCCGCCCCCACGCCCAAAGGCCGCCTCGCCGACCTCAAGCTCGGCGTCGCCTCCATCTCCCTGAAGGACCTCACCGCCGCCAACGCCGCCGCCGTCCTCAAACAGCTCGAAATCCCCTGCGTATCCATTTTCCGAACACACGCCTTTTTCGAAAAGGGCACGCCCGACGCCTGCCGTAAGGCCGCCGAGACCTTCCGCGCCGCCGGCGTCGAGCCCGTCACCACCAGCGTCGTCAATCTCACCAACGACGAAACCGCCGCCCGCCGCGCCTTCGAAAACGTCCGGGCCGCCGACCTCGAGATGATGACCTGCAGACCCACGCCCGACGCCCTCCCGCTCGTCGAGCGTCTCGCCAAGGAATACAAGATCCGCGTCGCCATCCACAATCACGGTCCCGAGGACAACCTTTACCCTTCTCCTTACGAAGCGCTCCAACTCATCGAATCCCTCGATCCCCGCATCGGCCTTTGTATCGACGTCGGCCATACGATGCGCGCGCAGGTCGATCCCGCCGATGCCATCCGCAAGTGCGCCTCGCGCCTCTACGATCTGCACATCAAGGACACGCTCGCGATCCCCGGCACGTTGAAGGACATGCCCACCGAGGTCGGCCGCGGCCACATCGATACCCGCGCCGTCTTGGCCGCGCTCCTCGAGGTGAAGTATGGCGGCGCCGTCGCATTCGAATACGAGCGCACCAACGTCAATCCCACCCTCGGGCTCGCCGAGTCCGTCGGCTTCGTCCGCGGCACCCTCGCCGCCATGTAGCCGCAGCCCGCCAGCTCGCTGGCGCTCCCTGCTCTCGCTATTGGAACTTGGACCTTCTCTGGATCCTGAATCTTGGAGCTTGGTCCTTCCCCCTCCGGCCATCTCCCCCCAACCTAGTCCGGCCTTTCCCCGCGATCCACCGACCGGATCGGCGGTCTGTCGGTCCATCATGAACTCACCGACTCCCACCGAACAGGCCCGCGCCGAAGCCCTTCACAAACTCCACCAGCTCGTCACCGACATCAATTTCGCGATGCTCACCACCGTCGACGAACACGGCCGTCTCCGCAGCCGCCCGATGTCCACCCTCCAATTCGACACCCAAGCTGGCGAACTCTGGTTCTTCACCGCCGAACATTCCGGCAAGACCGAAGAAATCGCTCACGACCGCAACGTCGGCCTCTCCTACGCCTCGCCCGGCAAACAAGACTACGTCTCCATTTCCGGCCGCGCGCGCCTCGTTCACGACAAGGCCAAAATGGCCGAACTCTGGACCCCCATGGCGAAACTCTGGTTTCCGCAGGGCCTCGAAGATCCGCGGCTCGCCCTCCTCTGCGTCGAAATCGAAGCCGCTGAATACTGGGATTCGCCCTCCGGCATGATGGTCGCCCTTTTCGGCCTCGCCAAACTCGCCCTCACCGGCACCCCCCCGAAAAACACCGGCGAACACGCCCAAATCGACCGGCCCATCGTCCGTCCTTGAGTTCGCGGATCGGCACGTGAGCGAGCCACCTTCCTCACATGCCCGACGTCACCCGCATCCCCCGCCCGCCTCGCGTCGACGCCGACCCGCGTCTCCGCCGCCTGCGTCATCTCGCCTGGCTCCTCGACCAATCCTTTACCGTCGGGGGCAAACGCTTCGGTCTCGATCCTCTCCTCGGCCTCATTCCCGGCCTCGGCGATTGGGCCGGCGCCGGCCTCTCGCTCTACGTCGTCTACGAGGCCATGCGCCTCGGCGTCCCATGGCCCGTCATCGCCCGCATGCTCGGCAACATCGCCATCGAAGCCCTCGTCGGCACCGTCCCCGTCGCCGGCGATATCTTCGACTTCGTCTGGCAGGCCAACATCCGCAACCTGCAGCTCGTCGATCGCCACTACCGCCCGCACCATCGCCCGCGCTCGATGCGCGCCATCGGCGCCCTCTTCTTCCTCATCTGCCTCGCCGTCCTCGCGCTCCTGCTCGTCACGATTTCCGTCACCGTCTGGCTGATACACACCCTCTGGTCCGCCCTCGCGCAGTAGGGCGGACCGAAATCCGCCCCTTGGTCCTGATCCGCTTCACTTCGCCGTGACGCGCGCCGCCCACCCCCCACCCGGCGCCAGCTTCACCTTCACCTTCGTTCCCTTCGTCACCTCACGCGTCTCCACCTTGAAATCCTCCGCGTGCTGGTCCGCGTTCACCCCGTCCTTCCATTCCTTCAACACAAACGTCCCCTCTCCCAGGAAACCCAACTCCACCTCCACTTCGCGCGCCTCCCAATCCGTGATCGCCCCCAGAAACCATTCGTTTCCGCTCCGCCGCGCAATCACCACGTAATCGCCCATGCGCGCATCGATCACCTTCGTCTCGTCCCACACCGTCGGCACCGCGCCCAGGAACTCCATCATCTCCGGCTGCCGCTCGTAATTCGTCGGCGTGTCGGCCAGCATTTGTAGCGGACTTTCGAATACAACATACAGCCCGAGCTGGTGACACCGCGTCCCCTGGCTCATCGGCCGGAAATGATTGTAGGCAAAACCGCCGCGATTCGCGTTCCGCGTCGCTCCCGGCGTGTAATCCATCGGCCCGACAAACATCCGCGTGAACGGCAGCGTCGCGTCGTGCTCGGGCGTGACGTGCTCGCTCCACTTGTTCCACTCCAGCCCGCGCACGCCTTCCGCCGTGATCAAATTCGGCCAGGTCCGCGTCAACGCCGCCGGTCGGATCGCCCCGTGAAAATCCACCAGCATCTTCCGCTTCGCCGCCTCGCGACTCACGCGATGATAATGCTCCATCATCTTCACGTCGTCGCGCTGCATGAAATCCACCTTGATCCCCGCCGCGCCCCATTTTTCCAACTGCGCCATCGCCGGCTCGAACTGATCTTCGAGCGTTTTCCACACAACCCAGAACACCACGCCCACGCCTTTCTGCTTCGCGTGCGCCACGATCGCCTCGATGTCCATGTCCGGCGTCGGCTGCAGCAGATTGCCCAACTCATACCAGCCTTCATCGAGCACGATGTAGTCGATCCCGTGCGCCGCCGCGAAATCGATGAAATACTGATACGTCCGCGTGTTCACTCCCGCGCGAAAATCCACGCCGTGCAGGTTGTTCGCGTTCCACCAATCCCACGCCACCTTCCCCGGCTTGATCCACGAGGTGTCTTCCACGCGCGACGGCGATTGCAGCAAATACACCAGCGAATTCGTGATCAAATCCCCGTCCTTCGTCGCCACGCCCACCAACCGCCACGGATACGTCCGCGTGCCTTTCGTCACCGCCAGATAGTCCGCCGTCTTCGTCACGCGCACATTGCGATCTCCGTCCTGCTGCTCCTCCAACGGCGCCGGCGGAAACGTCCCGTCCAACCCGCTCTCGTTCGTCCCGCGTAACCACAGCCCCGGATACTCCTCGATGTCCGAATCCGCGATTGCGAGCTTCACGCCGTTCGCGTCCACCACCGCCGGCACGCTCGCGAGATTGTGCGGCGCCAAATCGCCCAGCGCCCGCGGCGAAAAAATCCGCTCGTTGTGCGAAAAGAAACTCTGCTCCTCCGGATACCACACGAAATAGTTTCGCACGAAACGCAGCCCCACCTCCTCCGCGTTCACTGTGACTTCCTTTTTCGGCAGCGTCGTCTCCCACCGATACGCCACGCCTTCGTCATACGCGCGAAACACCACCGCGTAGTCACCTTCGAATTCGAGCCGCAGCTCGTTGTAGCGTTCCTTTAACTCCGCCGCCTTCTGCTTGACCGCCGGCCGGAGCGTCGCGTCCTGCGACCGCGTCGTCGCCTTCGCCAGCTTTGGCGCCACCCCGAGCTTCGCTCCGTCCAACGTCAGCGACAGCGTCGAATCCTTCATCACCACCCGCTCGCCCACCGTCAGATCCCACGCGATCCCCTCACCCACGCGCACGTCCACCGTCACCTGCACGCCCGGCGACACCAGCCGCGGCACCGCCGGCGCACCCAACGCCGCCACCGCCGACATCAAGACAACGAAAACCAACGCGTATTTTTTCATGGGGAGAGAATTCAGGGCTGCACCAACGTCGGGCCTTCGCGCCGTCGCAAACGTCCTTTCGTTGCCCGCCCCGCGCTCCATTGCAAGCCGCCGCTCCCGCCAATCCCGCTTCCGCCACGTAACTCTGCGTAGGGTTTTGTATCTGCCGTCCATTGACGCCTCCCGCCCGGCTCATCAGCTCGTTTTCATCCCCCACGGCGATGCCGCCTTCGTCAGCTCGAAACTCGCACCCGCCAACATCCCCACGAGAAACTCCCGCCCCATCGCGTTCAACGTCGGCACGCTCAAATCCGCCAAGGACGTCTCGCCCGAGTGGAACAACGTTCTCTCGAAAGTCCTCAGCGACACCTTCGTCGGCGTCGGCGCCATCTCCGCGAAAAAACAAGTCCTCGTCATCGAGCCCGACGTCGCCGCGATCAAGGCCGGCGCCATCGCCGGCGGAAAAGCCTTCGACGACATGATCGTCCGCGGCCTCGCCCCTCAACTCACGAAATAGCCGCGGACTTCCGCACCTAAAACTTCGATTCAGCGACCAACTCCGCCAGCGTCGCACGCAGCACCGTCACGTTCACCGGTTTCGTCAGATGCCGCGCGAATCCCGCCGCCGCACTCTGCTCGCGATCGCCTTCCATTCCGTAGCCGCTCAAGGCCACGCCGCGCAGGCCATATCTTCCAGCGAGCTCTCGCATCATGTCCAAGCCGCTGCCGTCCGGCAGACCCAGGTCGCTGATCACCAAATGCAGCCCCGCGCCCTGCACCTCCCGCTCCGCGATCGCGAGTGCTTCACTCACCGAGCCCGCGTGCAACACGTCGTAGCCCGACCGCCCCAGCATCCGCGCCAGCACCGTCGCCGTGTCCGTATGATCTTCGACCAGCAACAGGCGCACGCGCCGCTTCGGACTCGCCGCACCAAAGGGCGATGCGGACGGCGTTGATCCCGGGCTCGCCGCCGCACGAGCCTCTGCCGCGCGTGCCTGCATGCATCCGTCGAAAGGCAGCTCCAGCGCGAAGGTGCTCCCGCGGCCCCGCCCTTCGCTCGCCGCCGTCACCCGGCCATGGTGCAATTCCGCGATCGCCTTGCTGATCGCCAGCCCCAATCCCAGTCCGCCAAACTGCTGCGTCACCGACCGGTCCCCCTGCTCGAACGCCTCGAAGATGCGATCGATCCGGTCGGGCTCGATGCCGATGCCTGTATCCTGAATCTCGATGCGCGCGCGTCGTCCGCCCGGACTTTCCAGCACCCGCGAGCGCACCGTGATCGTGCCGCCTTCCGGCGTAAACTTCACCGCGTTCTTCAACAGGTTCCACAGCACCTGTGTGATCCGCGCCTCGTCCACCGTGATCACCTCCGTCGCCGCGGCCGCGTCACGCACCAGCTTCAACCGTTTCGCTTCCATCTCCGGCCGGCACGTCGTCAACGCATTCTCCACCAACTGCGCCACCTCCACCCGCTCGCAATGCAGCTCGAGCTTCCCGCGCGTGATCCGCGTCAGGTCCAGCAGATCGTCGATCAAACGCGACTCGAGCTCCACGTTGCGCCGCATGGTGCGCAGATCCTTCGCCAGCGCCGGCGGGATCGCCGGATCCTCCGTCAGGCTCGTCAGAATCGCCAGCACCGGCGTCAGCGGCGTCCGCAGCTCGTGGCTGAGCGCCGCCAGAAAATGATCCTTCGCCCGATTCGCCTGCTCGGCCGCGTTGCGCGCACGCAGTTCCGCTTCGTAGAGCCGCGCCGTATCCATCGCCGCCGCCGCCTGCGCCGCGATCGCCACCAGCATCCGCTCATCGCGCTCGGTAAACATCTCCGGTTGCTCGTGTCCGAAAAACAGCCCGCCCAACACTTCTCCGTTTCGCGACGTCACCGGCGCCGCGAGGTAACTCACCACCGGCAGATGCCCTTCCGGCATCCCGCGATACGGCTCGTTCTTCCCGAAACGTGGATCCCTTCGCACATCGGCGATGCGCACCACGCCTTCGCCGCGAAACGTCGGCCCAAACAACGCCGTCGATCGCGGCATCGAAAAGTTCTCGAATTTCGAGCGCGGCACGCCCGACAGCGTATACAACGTGTAAGCCTCACCGCTCTCATCCACGCGGTTGTAGAAAAACGCGCCGAATTGCGCCCGCGTGATCCGCGTCGCCGCGTCCGTGATGATCTGAACGACCTTCTCCAAATCCAACTCCGTCGCCAGCGCCCGCGACACCGCGTTGAGCTGCTCCACGATCGAATATTCCTCGCGCAACGCCTCCGCCGTCAGCCGCTGCTGGTGGATGTCCGTCGCCGATCCATACCAGCGCACCACCTTTCCGGCCTCGTTCCGCACCGGCAAGGCGCGTCCGAGATGCCACCGATACTGTCCCGCCTGGTCGCGAAAACGGTATTCAATCTGATACGGCTGCTCCGTTCGCACCGACTCCTCCCACAACGCCAGACAGCGGGGCACGTCGTCCGGATGCAAAGCCTGGCTCCACTCACGCTCGATCGAGGCGCTCGGTTGCATTCCCGTATACTCATACCAGCGGCGATTGACGTAGTTCACCGTCCCATCCGGCCCCGCCGTCCACACGATCTGTGGCATCGAATCCGCAAGCTGCCGAAACTCCTCCGCGCTTTTCAACAACGCCGCCTCCGCCCGCTTCCGCTCCGTGATGTCGCGCGCGATCTTCGACGCACCGATGATTCGCCCGCTGCCATCGCGAATCGGCGAGACCGTCAGCGAGATATCCAGCAGCGTGCCGTCCTTCCGCCGCCGCACCGTTTCGTAGTGATCGATCCGTTCCCCGCTCCGCAACCGCTTCAGGATCGCGGGTTCCTCGTTCACGTAGTCCGGCGGCATCAGCATCGTCACCGGCTTCCCGATCGCCTCCTCCGCCGTGTAGCCAAACATCCGCTCCGCGCCTTCGTTCCAACTGCTGATGATGCCGTCCAGCGTCTTCGTCAGGATCGCGTCGTCCGACGACTCCACCACCGCCGCAAGTCGCAACCGCGTTTCGTCCGCCCGCCGCCGCTCCGTCACGTCGTGGAACACGATCACCACACCCGTCATCTTCCCCGCGGGATCTCGAATCGGCGCCGCACTGTCCTCGATCGCCCGCACCTGACCGCGCCGATCCACCAGCGCCGTGTGATTCGCCAGCCCGATCACCGTTCCCGTCGCCAGCACGCGCGCCACCGGTTCCTCCGCCGGCTCGCCCGTCTCTTCGCTGACAATGTTGAACACCTCCGCCATCTCCCGTCCTCTCGCCTCCGCGAGCGTCCATCCCGTCATCGTCTCGGCCACCGGATTCATGAACGTCACCCGTCCGTTCACGTCCGTCGTGATCACCGCGTCGCCGATGCTCGAAAGCGTCACCTCGAACCACTCGCGCTGCTCACGCAGCTTCAAATCCGCCGCTTGCCGCTCCGTCACATCGCGAAAACTCCACATCCGGCCCAGCGGGCGATTCCCCACGCGTTGGAGCTTCGAAACCCGTTCGAGCACCCGGCCATCGCTCAACTCGATCAGGTCAGACGTCTCTTCCGGCCCGCTTTCGTGAATTTCCGCGATCCGCGCCACGAAAGCCCGCGGATCCTTCGTCGTTTCGGCCGCCTGCTCCTGAATCGCACGCGCGTCCCCGACCTCCAGCAGCTCCCGGGGAATCTTCCACATCCGCACAAACTGCTCGTTGAACCTCGCTATCCGGCCGTTCGCGTCCGTCACCAAGATTCCATCCGTCGACGAATCCAGCTCCACCCCGGTCGCCGCCGGCGCTTTCGTCCGGTCGTCCCGCGCGCGGCCCCCGGTGTCGCCTGAGTTCGGCTCCCGCTCCCACCGCTGTCGTTCTCCAGCGTCCATCACACGAGTGGTTCCACGGTTCTACGCCGCGCGCAACGTCGCCTGCCGTCCGCTTCGTCACGCGGCCGGGCAGAGAAGGAGTTGCAGACGTAAAAGCTCATTGCGTTGGCTGGATCCCGGAAAGCGTTCCCGCCGCAGCGAAGGCGCGATTCGGGGTTGGACTGGCTTCGTCAACTCCCGCGGGCGTCAGTTCCTTTCGCCAAATCGCTAAATGCATGAATCTTGCGCAAGGTGTGCCGGCGGCGATCGGCAAAACCCGCAGCCGCCGAAGCGGTCCTTGGAGTCGATCCACCGCGATCCGCACGGGTCCAATTTCAAAATCTCCTTCAACGCCCACACCTACCCCGCCGCACCGCCATGAAACGCCTCCTCCTTTTCGCCGCACTCACCTGCCCGCTCTTCGCCGCCACGCCCGCTTCGCCTTCCGACACCGCCCTCGCCGCGCTGGCCCAAGGTCACGAACAGGTTTTCCCAACATTCACCGGCGACGCGCCCATCTCGATTGTTCTCCAACGCGGCGACAAACAATTCGTGATCTCCGGCGTCACCGGCGTGCGCGCCGTCGGCAGCATCACCGTAATCTCCGTCAACAACGGCCGTAAATACAGCATCAGCCCGGCCGACATCCTCTTCATCACCGACGACACCTTCGGTCTGAAATAAGCGCCGGATGAAAAATGGGGAGAATCCCGCCCTTCCAGCCCGGCTCTGCGCCGCAATCGACGGGTCACAAGGGCGTCTGCCCCGAGTGCTCATGCCCGTTTCCACCCCGGTTGCCTCTCTCCGCGTTCTCATCGTCGAGGATCGTTATCTCGACGCCGAACTGATGGCGGCCGAACTCCAGCGCGCCGGCTACGTCCTTGATTCCGTGGTCCGTGTCGAAACCGCCGACGCCTTCGTCCGCGAGCTCTCGCCTCAAATCGACGTCATCCTCTGCGACTACGCCCTGCCGGCTTTCAGCGCACCCGACGCCCTCCGACTCCTCCAGGAGCGAGGCCTCGACATTCCTTTCATCATCGTCTCCGGCTCGATCGGGGAAGAGGTCGCCGTCGACGCGGTCAAACACGGTGCCGACGACTACCTGCTCAAGGACCGCCTCGGTCGCCTCGGCCCCGCCATCAGCCAGGCCATCGAGGAAAAAAAACTCCGCGCCGCTGCGCACCGCGCCGAAGAAGATCTCCGTCAGTCCGAATACAAATACCGCTGCCTCTTCGAGCACCTTCCCGACGCCGCCTATCTCTGCGACGCCGCCTCCGGACGCATCATCGACGTCAATCCCCGCGGCGAAGCGCTCCTCGAACGCGAGCGCGCCCGCGTGCTCGGATCGAAGATCGGCCAGTTCATTCCCGCCGAGCTCGCGCAAAAACTCCTCTCGTCCGCCGCCCACGCCGCTCCACCGCCCGAACTCGAGACAACATTCACCCACCCCGACCACGACCCGCTCCCCGTTCGCCTCCGCTCCGCCGTCGTTCCGCTCTACAACCGCCGGCTCCTCCTCGTCTTCATCCGCGCGCCGTCATAGCGCCGCCCCTCTCGCCGCGCGCACACGTTTTCCGCCCGGGATTTTTGCCTCGATCCCACCCACCGGATCGCCGCACCATCGCGTCCCAACGCGCCAAACGGCACGCGTTTCACCCCACGTTCTTCTCATCATGAATCGCCGATCCTTCATCGCCTCCTCCGCCGCCGCTCTCGCCGCTTCCTCGCTCCTCCCCCGCTCGACGAGCGCCGCCGATTCCTCCGGAGTCAATCGTGCCGACGGCATGAACTACGCCCCGAAAGGCAAACCCCGCCCCGTCGTCAAACCCGGCGAATTTGTCTTCGCCGCCGCTCACCTCGACCACGGCCACATCAACGGCCAGTGCAATGGCCTCATCGAAGCGGGGGGCACGCTCAAATGGGTCTTCGAACCCGACCAGAAAAAAGTCGACGCCTTCGTCCAACGTTTCCCCGGCACCAAGGTCGCCCGCTCCCTCGACGAAATCCTGAACGATCCCGAAGTGAAGCTCGTCGCCGCCGCCGCCGTCACCTCCGAGCGCGGCCCCCTCGGCTGCCGCGTGATGGAAGGCGGCAAGGACTACTTCACCGACAAGGCCCCGTTCACCACGCTCGAACAGCTCGAACAGGCCAAGCAGGTCGTCGCCCGCACCGGCCGCAAATACATGGTCTACTACAGCGAGCGCATCCACAACGAGTCGGCCATGTTCGCCACCGATCTCGTCCAGCAGGGCGCCATCGGCCGCGTTCTCCAAGTCATCGGCCTCGGCCCTCACCGCCTCAACGCCCCCTCCCGCCCCGCCTGGTTCTTCGAACGGGAAAAATACGGCGGCATCCTCTGCGACATCGGCAGCCACCAGTTCGAACAATTCCTCACCTACACCGGCGCCACCGACGCGACCATCGCCCACGCCGCCATCGCCAACTACGCCCACCCGCAGTATCCGGAACTCGAAGACTTCGGCGAAGCCTCCCTCATCGGCAACAACGGCGCCACCAACTACGTCCGCGTGGACTGGTTCACCCCCGGCGGCCTCAGCACGTGGGGCGACGGCCGCACCATCATCCTCGGCACCAAAGGTTTCATCGAACTTCGCAAATACGTCGATCTCGGCCGCGAAAAAACCGGCAACCACGTCTACATCGCCGACCAACAGGGCGAACGCCACCTCCCTGTCGAAGGCCAAGTCGGTTTCCGCTTCTTTGGCGAACTGGTCCTCGACATCCTCAACCGCACCGAAAAGGCGATGACGCAGGCGCACGCCTTCAAAGCCGCCGAGCTCTGCCTCCGTGCGCAGGCCGCCGCCCGCCGTCTCACCTGATCTTCGATTTGCGGGGCGGATCTCCCGGTCCGCTCCACCGCGGCCCCACTCGTCTGATGAAGGGCCGGCGCATCGTCCGGTGTTTCCCTTCACCATGTCCGATCCACTCGCCCTCATCGGCCGCATTGCTTTCGCAGTCGGCCTCGCTTTCTGGGGATTTCAACATCTTCAACACGGCGCCTTCGTCACCCGCGCCATGCCTCCGTGGCCGGACAGCGTCCCGTTGCATTCCATCGCGCCCTATCTCGTCGGTGCGATTTTCATTCTTTCCTCGATCGCCATTCTGCTTCGCCGCCACGCCCGCCGCGCCGCCTTGCTCGTCGCGACCGTGGTTTTCCTCGGCTTCGTGTTGTTCGCCCTACCCGCCGTTTTCAAAGACGTCCTGATCGGCGGCGCCTGGACGCACGCCGGCAAAGCCCTCGTCATCGCCACCGGCGCGCTCGCCGTCGCCGCTACATTTTCGATCGACGCCGCCAGTCCCACCGACCGCCTGTTCATTCTGCTCAGTCGGTGCGCGCTCGGCGCGTTCATGATCCAATCCGGCTTCCAACATTTCAAATGGGATGCCTTCGTCCACACGCTCGTCCCCTCCTGGATGCCCGGTGGCCCGGCGTGGACCTACATCACCGGCGTCGCGCTCGTTGTCCTCGGCCTCGGCCTGCTTTTCCCCCGCACCGCGCGCCTCGCCGCTCTCGCCTCCGGAGCGATGATCTTCGCCTGGGTGCTCATGGTCCACTTCCCCCGCGCGGTCATCACCGTGCGCGATGCCAACGAAGCCACCGCCCTTTTCGAGGCGATCGCCTTCAGCGGCCTCGCTTTTTTGCTCGCGGCCCAAACCGCCGCTCGCCCCGTCAGTCCCCGATCAGCCGCTTCACTTCCGCAACCAGCTTCGTGAGCGACGCCGTCTTTTCGACGTAGGCCGCCACCTTCGTGCCGACCGTCTCCTCCGCCACGTGCGGATCGATCAACACGCCCGTCAACAAAATCACCGGCGTGTCCGGCAGCACCGCCTTGAACTGATCGACCACCTCGAGCCCATCCGCATCGTCCAGTTGCAGATCCGTGATGATCAAATCCGGCTTGTCCTCCCGGATCGCTCTCATCGCCTCGGTCGGCGACGACGCCGGAATCACCCGGTAGCCCCGCGCCGCGAGATACTGCGTCAACAGATCGCGGATCTCTGCTTCGTCATCCAGGTGGAGAATCGTTTTCTTCATGTTCGGCTGCTTCAGTGTTTCGCTCCTCGCCACAAACTCAGGCTTTGCCTTCCTGCGACACCGAGGCCGCATGCACGATCAGAATGCCGCCGACCACCTTGTCGCGATCGCGCAACGGGAAAAGCGTCACTTTCGCCGACACTGTCCGCCCGCGGCGGTCTTCGACCACCGCCGCCCGCTCGCGCAACTCGCGCCCGTCCCGCAACGCCTGCGCGATCGGCCCGGCCGGCGACAGCACCGGCTCCTCCGCGTTTTCCTCCAGTCGCACCACGCGCTGCAACGGCCCGCCAAGCAGATCCTTCGCCTCCCAACCTGTCAGGTGCACGACCGCCGGATTGATGCGCGTCACGTTCAACGCCTTCGTCAGCACAAACACCAGATCGTAAACCGAATCGACGATGAGCTGGTTGTAACGGAGCTGATGCTCCAGCGCCTGATTCGTCCAGCGCCGCTCCAGATTCTCCATCGTCAATTGCTCATTGCTCGCCGCCAGCTCCGTTGTCCGCTCGCGCACCTTTGCATCGAGCTGCTCGTTCGCGGCGCGCAGCGCCTCGGCCGCCCGCCGCCGCGCCGCCAGATCGTCGCGCAGCAACCACGTCACCGCCGCAAACAACAGGAAATTCAACCCCACGCCCGTCCCCACGATCCACCGTGTCTTCTGCGCCTGCAGATACGACTCCCGATCTCGTCCCGCCAGCAACGCCATCTGCTCCTCGCGCAAACGCTCCACCGCCCGCCGGATCTCGCCCAACGCATCCACCCCTGCGTCCGTCCGCAACGCCTCCTGCACCGCCGCAGCATCATCGCCCTCGCGCAGCTCCGCCAGACGCTCCGACCATTCAATCCGCCGATTCGCCAGGTCTTCCAACCGCAACACCTGCGCATGTGCGTTTTCATCGCTCCGCGTCAGGGCCTTCGCGATTTCCACATGCTCCGTCGTCACCGCAAACGCCTCCCGCGCCGCCGCGAGATCGCGCCTGTCTCCCGTCAACAAATACGTCCGCATCGCACCCTCGCCCGCGCGCAGCGTCGAGAGCACACCGTCGACTTCCAGGATGATTTCATGCGTCTGATTCACCCAGTCGCTGCTCACCTGCGCCCGGTTGATCGTCTTCACCGCATAGATCGCGACCCCCGCGAGCACGCCAAAGATCACCAGGAAAATCACCGAAACGCGACGCAGGGTGTTGTCTTTCACGGGGAGTTGAAGCGGCGGAGGAGGCGTTCGGCCGGGGTCAGCCTTTGCGCCGATCGGGATCATTGGCAGGCGGTTCGGTTTTTACCACCGTAATTCCCATCTTCTTTCGATCCTCCGCGTAGCTGTAGGTGAACTCCGTCGCCGACGTCCAATTCGCCTCCATCGACCCCGCCACCTTGTTCGCGATCTCGCGCAGCGTCGCCCCGCTTTTCTCCAGGTTCACCGTGTATTTGCGATTGTTGTAATCCAGATAGGCCTTGCTCTCCGTCACGTAGCAGACCGCGTGCGCCACCAAGCCCACCATGCGCACGTGAATCAACCGCGTGTTGAATCCCTTCTGCTTCAACACGTGATCCGCCAGCACCGCGTAGTCGTCGCAATCCCCCGCCCGCGCCGCCAGAAACTTCTCCGCCGGCTGCACATACACGTGATACTCGTAGTCGAAATCCTCGAAGTGATTCGCGAACCGCTTCGGTGTCAGCTTCGGATCGTTCAACAACTTCTCCAACGTGACCTCCGCCGCCCCCGCCGCCGCCACGAAGCCCGCCAGACACGCAAGCGCCGCCCGCCGAAGCTTCGCTCCGGTTGAAAGCGGTGGCATGAGGTCGTTGTTCATCGAAGCTTTTCCGCGCTCCACTCGGTAATCGGAACCGACTCGCCCGAATGAAGGCCGGCGCCGATGTGAAGCATCCTTGCGACTCCACGCAACCCAAGGCTCGCTCGGGCCCGTTTACACCGTTTCCCGATTCCACATTTCCGCCCCCACGCGCCACGGCCTCTCGTTTTCATCAGGGAAACGCGGCGCATTCACCCCGCGGTCGGCCCGGTGCCCACCGTCCCCGAATCCTGCTAAGTTCCGTTGGTGTTCGCAGATCGGTGGTCCAGTCGACTCCAAGGAGCGCTGAAACGCAGCGTCGCGCGCGGCCTCATCCCCTTCGATTGGGGCGCCGCCCGTTCCTATCGCTTCCCCGCCTCTCCGCACGCCCAGGACATCCCGCGCACGTTCAGCGAAAAGGTCCGCTACAAGCTCCGGCACGACCGCCGCGCCCTCCTGAAAATCTATGCCGACAAACTCGCCGTCCGCGGCTACGTGCGCGCCACGTGCCGCGACGTCCGCCTGCCCCGGCTCCTCAGCGTTCACTCCACCGCCGAAAGCGCCGCCACCAAAATCCCGGCAGAACCTTGGGTGATGAAAGCCTCCCACGGCTCCTCGATGATTCTCCTTAGCGTGCCGCAGCCGCCGCCTCCCGCCGAGATCCGCCGTCGCGCCGCCGAATGGCTGCGCACCGACTACGGTCTTCACTACTGGGAATGGCAGTATTTTCGCCTGCCCCGCCACATCCTCTTCGAAGAATACCTCGGCGAGGCCAACGGCGTTCCGGCCGACTTCAAGTTCTACGTGATCCACCAGCGCGTGCGTTTCATCGAGGTCGATCAGGACCGCTTCACCGGTCACACGCGCGATTTCTTCTTTCCCGACTGGTCGCCCATCATCTCCCGCATCGGCCCCGCCCCCACCGCCCGCTGCCGCCTCGTCCGCCCGCCCCAACTCGCACGCATGATCGCCATCGCCGAAGCGCTCGCCTGCGACACCGATTTCCTCCGCGTCGACCTCTACGCCGTGCGCGGCGAAATCTATTTCGGCGAACTCACCCACTCCCCCGCGGCGGGAAATTTCAACTTCGCCGACCGCGCTCTCGACGAAGAACTCGGTCGCGACTGGCGACTCCCCCGCCGCTTCCGATAGCCTCGCCGGCGTCGTCAACTTCAACGGCCGGTTGAGTTTCGCCATTCTCGCGACTCACTTCGGCTCATGAGCACGCCTTCGAATTTCCAACTCGGCACCCGACGACTCGGCACGCACGGCCTTCAGGTCTCCTCCCTCGGCCTCGGCTGCATGGGCATGAGCGAATTCTACGCGCCCGGCAGTCTCAACGAGGACGAATCGATCCGCGTCATCCATCGCTATCTCGATCTCGGCGGAAACTTCCTCGACACCGCCGACATGTATGGCTCCGGCCGCAACGAGGAACTCGTCGGTCGCGCCATCGCCGGTCGCCGCGATCGCGTCGTGCTCGCCACCAAGTTCGGCAATGTCCGCGGCCCCAACGGCGAATTCCTCGGCGTTCGCGGCGATCCCGACTACGTCCGCTCGTGCTGCGACGCCAGCCTCCGGCGCCTGAAAGTGGATACGATCGATCTCTATTATCAGCACCGCGTCGATCCCAAGGTTCCCATCGAAGAAACCGTCGGCGCGATGGCGGAACTCGTTCGCGCCGGCAAAGTTCGGCACCTCGGCCTCTCCGAAGCCGCGCCCGGCACCATCCGCCGCGCCGCCGCCGTTCACCCGATCGCCGCGCTGCAGACCGAATACTCGCTCTGGAGCCGCGACGTCGAAACCGACGTCCTGCCCGCCGTCCGCGAACTCGGCATCGGTTTCGTCGCCTACAGTCCGCTCGGCCGCGGCTTCCTCACCGGCCAGTTCAAGCGCTTTGAAGACCTTCCGCCCGACGACTACCGACGCAACTCTCCGCGCTTCCAAGGCGATAACTTCAACAAGAACCTCGAGCTCGTCGCCAAAATCGAAGCGATGGCGCGCCGCAAGAACTGCACGCCCGGTCAGCTTGCCCTCGCGTGGGTTCTCGCTCAAGGCCAGGACATTGTCCCGATTCCCGGCACCAAACGCGTCCGCTACCTCGAAGAAAATCTTACCGCCACCACCGTCACGCTCAGCAACGACGAGCTCCGCGAGATCGACGCGATCCTCCCCGCCGGCGCCGCCGTCGGCGAACGCTACCACCCGCAGGGCATGGCCGCCGTCCATCGCTGATCGGCCGGTTTCTCCGGTCAGCCCGGCCAGACTCCCGCGCACGCGACGCGACGCGCGGATCGGATCTATTGTCGGCTGCTTGCGACAGCATGCGGCATTGCGGGGCCTTGCTGTCGGTTGAAAATCAACGGTATCCGAAAACCGGCTACAAAGCCGGGGATTTTGCCGGACCAACACGGAACCTTTTTGCAAGGGCTCATGTAGAACGGGGCTTCCCGCTGCAGGTGCCGGGTTATTTCGGGTGTCCTTACCTGGGGAAAAATATGCGAGCAATATTCTCTAGGCACACCGTTTCGGGAGACGCATGCGGCTCGGCGTTCGTCCGAGTGGTCCATCGGATTACTTACCGGATTTTGACCCGGTAAAAGCTTCACACCTCCGCCTCGCGTGTTCTCATCCCGTCCGACAGGTCCGGCACAGCAGCTAAAATAAAATGATCAACCATCCTGATAATGTTCAAATCACGCCCTGTCAGCGTTAGTGCCGGCTTCTTCTTTTTCTTCTTCACCTATCTCAGTTCCCTCTCCGCCCAATCTCTTTATAAATCGGATGGTTCGCTGGATACGACAGTCTATACGCGCCTTGCGCAGACCTATGACAAGGCCACGATGGAGCTGCGCCTCGGGCCCGGCTTCCAAGACCTGAGCCCCAAGGCGGCCGACGACCGCCCCACCCTCTACCGCCCTCCGTCCTATAAACGGACCAGCGGCTATATCCGCACCAATCCTTACGAGCTCGGCAGTTCGCCGAAGACCGACAGCGACTACTGGAGCGAAAGCGGCCAGGTAGGCTACATCCCCACGGATCCCGGCGATCCCGGCCTCGATCGCACGCAGGTTTACGCCTACTACGATCGGGTCTTCGCGATCAGCCCCCGCCTCGACTGGGCCAGCGGCAACCCCCACCCCGATCTCCAAACCCGCGAGCCTTACTACGCCACCCTCTTCGGCACCCTGCCAAAGCACCCCATCGCCATGGCCCGCAACTATGGCATGCAGTGCAACGAGGCCATCGTGCTCTATCGCGGCGGCTACATGGCGGTCGCCGGCACCCAGACGAGCCGCACCTCCTCCGAACGCCCCTACCCCGGATTCGTTTTCCCCAAAAACAAAGTTCCCACCAGCATCGCACTTACCACCGCGAACGAGTTCGGACTCGTGACGGTTTGGGATACCGCGACGAAGAAGGGCCAGCTCGCCGTCTTCGCTCTCGAGGGCAAGTATCTGAAATTCCATACGTGGCCCTATATGGGCATGCCCAACCAGGGCAGTTGGTCCGCATTCAAGCTGCTCGGCTATATTGATCTTCCGATGGCCACGCCGACGTCCGTCTCGGCCGCCAGCAACGGCTGGTGGAGCGGCCCTTCCCAAACCGGCGGAAAGGTCCTGAGCCAGATCGATCTCACGAAAGACTCGGACCGCAAGAATGTCTATAGCGGCTCGTGGGCCGGAGTGGTTGCCCGTGGCGGTTACGCCATCGTCGCTTCGAAACACGACAACAAGGTGGCCCTCGTCGATCTCGCCCCGCTCTTCACCTATATGCGCGAGAGCTATCTCAGCTCCACCGCCAGCTATAAAGCCACCCTCGCGGCCCGCGGCACCGGCGACAAAAACTTCCCGCAGGCTTTCTCCGTGAAGCCCACCATCGCGCCGAAAGTCGTTTGGGAAACCAATATCTCCAAACCCACCGCCGTCCTCGCCGGCATCCGGATGGACCGTTGGACGAAGGACTATTTCAAAGCCTACGTCGCCTCCGAAAACGGCACGATCTCGATCATCGACACGTCTCCTCTCATGAAGCGCAACTCTTGGGAGCGCCTCGGCTCGCTGCGCATTGCCGGCACGTTCAATGTCGGACGCAATCCCGTGAGCATGGCGTTCACGCGTCGCGGCGACAGCAATCTGCCGCTGCTCCCGAAGAAATCCGACGGCAAACAGATCTCGCCCGATCCGCTGAACAATATTTTTTATATTGCCGTCCGCGGTGACCGGAAAGTGGTGGCGGCGGTCACGTTCGAGGGCCAGGGCGCGGTATATCGAACCATCAAGGACAAACGCCTGGGCGACCCCGTGGCGGTCAGCACCGCGATCCGCGGCCCCATTGTGTCCGTTGCCGACTTTCGCGGCCAAAAGATGGTGAGCTTCCGCGTCGGCACCATCAACGACGCTCGTAATAAAAAGGTTTATGGTTGCGGCGCCGACGGCAAAGCACCGTTCGAGTTTGCCGGCGAGGTTCCTTTCGCCGGGTATCCTTTCCTGCTCAATTCAACGAACGTAAACTGATCGCAGGTCCAAACATCAAGCGATAGAGAATATGCCACGTGTAGTGTCCGCACGTAGCAATGAAACCGGCGGCCGATGGGCCGCCGGTTTTTTTACGTCCACTCGGGCGACGCCTGAGCTCCATCGATATCATCCCGAGCTCTTACGATAGGTAATCAGCGAAGTGACGCATCGGGGATTTTACTAGAGAATCTTACGTGGTGTTTACCACGTAGAGACTTCCCATCCACACGACAACTGCTCTCATCACACCCCATCCCGGCCAGTTCGTCGGGAGACAACACCGAAAATAATACGAGCATGCCCACGGCATATATTAAAAACGTAACCCTCGCCGGTGTGTTGGTCCTATGCGGATTTCTCTCTCAGAGTTTCGCACAAACCGCACCGTTGCCCGCCGTCACCCGGCTGGTCCTCATCAATACCTCCACCCAGAAAGACATCCGGGCGCTCAGCGGCACGAGCAATATATCGCTTCTGAACGACGGTTCTGCCCTTAATATTCGTGCCGAGGGCAACAGTTCGGTCCGCTGTATCGCATTCTATTACGACGACGCGCTCGTTCGTGTTGAGAACATCGCTCCATTCGCGTTCTGGGCCGACGACTCCGGCAAATATAAGAAGTGGACCCCGACGGTCGGCACCCACAAACTTCGCGCTGTCCCCTACTCCTCCACCGACCGTAAGGGCACGCAGGGCGCCGCCTTCGAAGTCACGTTGAACGTCTCCGCCGCTGCCGCGCCGATCCCGACGCCGACGACGCTCGCCGTCACGAAGCTCACGCTCGTCAACGCGGCCACACAACGCGACATCCGCACGCTCACCCCGGGCTCGGTCATCGACCTCGCCGCCGACGGCACCTCGCTCAACATCCGCGCCGATGTCGACGGCAAACCCGGCAGCATCGCATTCTCGCTGAACGGCAAGACGATCACCGAGAATATCGCGCCATACGCGATCGGTGGCGACGACTCCGGCAAGTATCGCAAGTGGTCTCCTCCACTCGGCTCGCACGTTCTGCGTGCCACCCCTTATTCATCCTCCGATCGCAAGGGCACCGTCGGCGTTCCGCTCGAAGTGGCCATCACCGTCGTTCAAAAGGGCGGCAACACGCCGGCACCGGAACCGACGCCGACCACGCTCGCGGTCACGAAGCTCACGCTCGTCAACGCCGCCACGCAGCGCGACATCCGCGCGCTAACCCCGGGCTCGGTCATCGACCTCGCGTCCGACGGCACCTCGCTCAATATCCGTGCCGACGTCGACGGCAAACCGGGTAGCATCGCGTTCACGTTGAGTGGTAAAACCATCACCGAAAATATCGCACCTTATGCCATCGGTGGCGACGATTCGGGCAAGTATCGCAAGTGGTCGCCCCCCGTCGGCTCGCATGTTCTCCGTGCAACGCCGTATTCCTCCACCGACCGTAAAGGCAGCGTCGGCACGCCGTTGGAAGTAGCCATCACCGTCGTGCAGAACGGCGGCAGCGCGCCCTCTACGCCCGCTCCGCAACCTGAAGAGCCCGGTAAACCGGCGGAAGACGACAAGCCGACGCCGGCACCGGATCATTCCGGCTCGCTCGCGTCGAAACTCTACGACGCCGCCGGAAAGCTGAACGAAACCCTTTATCACAAGCTCGCGACGAGCGTCGACAAAGCGACCGTGGAGCTCCGCCTGGGCCCGAGCTTCCTCGACCTGAGCCCCAACGCCGGCGACGACCGTCCGACTCTTTATCGTCCTCCGTCCTACCCGCGCACCAGCGGTTACATCCGCACCAACCCGTATGAACTCGGCGGCCCGCCGAAGACTGACGGCGACTATTGGAGCGAAAGCGGCCAAGTGGGCTACATTCCGATCGATCCCAGCGATCCCGGCCTCGATCGCATCCAAGTGTATGCTTACTACGATCGCGTGTTCGCGATCAGCCCGCGCCTCGATTGGGCGAGCGGCAAGCCGCACCCGGACCTTCAAACGCGCGAGCCCTACTATGCGCAGTTCTTCGGCTCACTTCCGAAATACCCGGTCGCGATGGCGCGCAATTACGGGATGCAGTGCAACGAAGCGATCGTCATCTACCAAGGCGGCAAACTCGCCGTCGCCGGCACGCAGACCAGCCGCGCCGGCCACGAACGTCCGTATCCGGCGTTCCAATTCCCGGCGCACAAGGTGCCGACGAGCATTGCGATGACGACGGCCAACGAATTCGCCCTCGTCACGATCTGGGACACCGCCAGCAAGAAGGGACAACTCGCCGTCTTCGCCCTCGAAGGGAAATACCTGCCCTTCCACACCTGGCCCTACATCGCCATGCCCAACCAAGGCAGTTGGTCGGCGTTCAAGCTCCTCGGCTATGTTGACCTGCCCATGAGGATGCCGTCGGCCGTCTCGGCCGCCAGCAACGGCTGGTGGAGCGGTCCCTCGCAAACGGGCAACCTCGTCCTCAGTCAGATCGACCTCGCGACGGATAAACATCGCAAAAACGTTTACGATGGCGGCTGGTCCGGTGTCGTTGCCCGCGGCGGTTACGCGATCGTCGCCTCCAAGGCCGACAACAAAGTCGCGCTCGTCGATCTCGAGCCGCTGTTCAGCTACGTCCGCGAGAGCTACTTGAGCTCGGCGGCGAGCTTCAAAGCCACCATGGCCGCTCGCGGCACCGGCGACTCCAACTTCCCGCAGGCGTTCTCGGTGAAGCCCAGCATTACGCCGAAAGTGGTTTGGGAAGCGAATATCTCCAGCCCCAACGCCGTCCTCGCCGGCTTCCGAATGGATCGCTGGACCAAGGACTACTATAAAGCCTACGTCGCCTCCGAGGATGGCACGATCAGCATCATCGACACGACGCCGCTCATTCGTCGCGCGTCGTGGGAGCGCCTGGGATCGTTGCGCATCGCCGGCACGTTCAACGTCGGACGCAATCCTGTGAGCATGTGCTTCACTCGCCGCAGCGACAGCAACCTGCCCCTGATCCCGCACGCGGCCGATGGTAGTCAATATAAGCCCGATCCGTTCAACAACCTCCTCTACATCGCCGTCCGCGGTGATCGGAAGGTGGTTGCGGCGGTTACCTTCGAAGGCAAAGGCGCCGTGTATCGCACCATCAAAGACTCGCGCATGGGCGATCCGGTTGCCGTCAGCACGGCGATCCGCGGCCCGATCCTCTCCGTCGCCGACTTCAACGGCAAAAAGATGATCAGCTTCCGCGTCGGTAAAATTAACGACGCGCGCAATAATAAGACCTACGGCGCCGGGGCCGATGGCAAACAGCCGTTCGAATTCGCCGGCGAAGTGCCGTTCAACGGCTATCCCTTCCTGATCAACACCACCAACGTCAACTGATCGCAGGTTCCAGCTTATAAAAGCGACCCAACGAGTGAGTTGATCACTTGACCCAACGCCGGCGGCCCGAAAGGGCCGCCGGTTTTTGTTTATAGTATTTGTATAAAGCGTCTACGTGGGGAAGCGCCCGCTCAACGAGCCACGACGCCCTCGGCCAGCGCCGCCACGAAGTGAACTCCGCCGTTGGCCACAACCTTGTCGGCTCCCGGGGCGATCACCGTCCGGCCTGAGGCGTAGCTGAAATAATCCGTATTAGCCGTTCTCAATCCGGCGGCGGCGCGCGCCTCCTCTGCCACCTTCGGCGAAACCGTCACTGTAGAGAGATAGACGCTGTTGTGAGAAATAGTCGGAGTTCCGGCCGTGACCATCAATCCGGGCTGGTTGCGACGCCCCCAATTGTCGACGCACCCCACGACGGTGGAATACGCCAAGACATCGAAGTTGTTCCAGTAAGCGATCTCCTCGTCGTAAACACCGCGCCGGATCACCCGTTGATAAGCCCGATCCAAGACCGCGCGATATTCGTCCGGCCGCTGCCGAAGTTCGGCAATATGCGCCTTCACCTGCTCGACATAGGTGAGCACGGGCTCACTTCGTGCCAATTCGTCGGCGTCCGGGACGCGGCCGAAAGCATCTTCAAAAGCTTTCGCAACCACGGCGCGCTGCGCAGCGGGATCTTGCTGTAGCAGCTTCCGATGTTTCTCCACCAAATCGTTCACCGTCGCCGAGCCAACGTCAGCGCTCCATTCCGAAACCTCTGCCGCGGTCGGGAGCCTCCCCTGCGCCAATAGAAACGAGGCTTCTATCCGCTGACTCACCGCCGGTTCAGCTCCCAAGAGCGAATATACTAACGGTAAAAGAAGGATCAGAAAGCAGGGGCGGAGAGGGCGGGAGATCATGGCAGTGCCGTCAGCAGAATGAAATTGCCGACATCGTCAAACCGAAGCCCTTGGCCCAGAGAGAGAACACAGCGAGCTTCTCCGGCTTGTGCGATGGCCCCTCAAGCCGAGTTACCACGCCTCGCCCGGAGCACGCGCCCTTCCTATCTGGTCAGGTTCAAGATCCGTGCTTGGGTTGCGCTCGCAGGTATTGCCGCGCCCCGCTCGTCGGTAATGCATGTTCGTATCTACTCGATCACTGGGATGTGCTCGTCGCCCATCAGCAGCACTCGTTCACGCGGCTCGACAACAACCTCGTCGAAAATGCTATCCGGCGTAAGCGTCGCTTCGAGTGCCTTCTTGACGAGGTAAGTGCGGTAATTGCGATGCGCGGATTGGAGATACCGTAACTACGGTATCTCCGATCAGGATGCTG
>JGI12383J13903_1000069_pt1 | contig 82354 bp, 84 predicted proteins | sample Passage237B_FD_13903 | JGI IMG/M metagenome (IMG submission 13903)
GGGGGGGGAGCCATATCGGCCTGTGGCTGGTCGCCGCCTCGGCGCTGCTCCTCGCCTATATCGCGATCGGCTTTTTCACCGGGACCGCGATCCAGGGCTGGACCTCGCTGATGCTCGTCGTCGTCATCCTCGGCGCGGTGCAGATGTTCGTGCTCGGCATGATCGGCGAGTATCTGGGGCGGCTCTACATGGAATCGAAGCGGCGGCCGCTCTACATCGTTGCCGAGATCGCTGGCCGGGCCGAAGGCGCCGCCCGGCTGGGCCACGTCGCTCAGGGCGCCGAGACGATCGCCGCGAGCGAGACCCCGGGCGGCAAGGGCAATCGCCCGAGGAAATAGCGTTCAAGGCCGAACACCCGCTCGAACAGCGCATTGACCGGCGCCGGCGGCAGCCTGTCGTCGCTGTCCTCCTTGCCGGTGAGGCGCCCCGCGATTCGCGCCCCTGCGGCGAGCGGGAAAAGGAGGCTGTTGAACCAGCCCATCATCTCGATCTTCAACCCGGCCGATTCGACCGCCGCGCGCAGCGTCCGCCGGGTGTAGCGGCGCTGGTGATGGTTCACGACGTCGTGGGCGCTCCACATCCAAGGATGGGCGGGCACGGTGATCAGGATATGGCCGCCGGGGCGCAGCTTCGTCGCCATCGCCGCGAGCGCCGCGCGATCGCCCTCGACATGTTCGAGCACGTCGAGGATCGCGACCAGATCATAGGCGCGCTCGGGGACGCCCGTGAGCCGCGGCAGCGGCGCCTTCATCACCGGGCGGCCGAGCCGGCGGGCCGCGACCTCGCGCGCCGCATCGTCGATCTCGATCGCGTCGACCGTGCCGAACCGGCCCAGCATCTCCAGATTGTGGCCGGTGCCGCAGCCGATTTCGAGGATCTTCGCATCCTGCGGCAATTCGATCCGGCGCCGGATGAGATCGGCGAGGATTTCGCGCCTGGCGCGATACCACCAGTGGCGCTCGTCCAGTTCGGCCATCCGATCGTAGACGATCCGTTCCATCAGGCGAACACCCACCAGCGATTGAGCGAGAAGGTGAGCAGCGGCGTCACGAAGACGATCGGGATCAGCGACCACCAGACCGGCCCGCCGAGCTCCTTGACCAGCAGCCAGATGAAGAACTGGCTGGTGAGGAAGCCGAGCGTGTTCACCATGAAGAAGCGGGCGGTGCGCTGCGCGGCCTTGTCGCGCGCGCCGTGGCCGCGGAAGCTGAACCGGCTGTGCAGGATATAGCCGAGGCCGGTGAAGACGAGGAAGTTGAGCGTGAAGGCGATCATCGGTTCGACGTGAAGCACCGTGGCGACGATCCAGTAGCCGCCGGCGACCAGCAAGGTGAGCAGCACGCCGGCGAGCCCGAAGCGCACCAGTTGCAGCGCCATTTCACCATAACGTGTCGGAAAGTTCATCGGTCCGTCGCTTGCCCTTTGCCAACGAGCGACTAATGCCCTCGCGAGGCATTGAAAAGCGAAGAAGGCGGCGATGGCGCAGGGACCGGACACAGTCAGGGATCTTGTCGAGCGCCGCTGGCGCCTGATCGTGCTGATCGTCTGGATCGCAGCCTGCGCCTATCTGCTGTTCGACCGCTGGGGCGCGATCCGCAGCTTCGCGCTTGGCGACACCGACGACAATATGCGGATCATGCAGGTCCGCGCCCTCTTGAACGGCCAGGGCTGGTACGATCTTCGCCAATATCGGATGGACCCGCCTTACGGCGCGGACATCCACTGGTCGCGGCTCGTCGACCTGCCGATCGCCGGACTGAAGCTCCTGTTCGCCCCGCTCCTCGGCGGCCGCAATGCCGAACAGGTCGCGGTCGCGGTCGCGCCGATGCTGCCGATGCTGGTCGTGATGGCAGCGCTCGCGGCGGCGACGCGGCGGCTGATCGCGCCTTACGCCTATCCGATCGCGGTCGCTCTCGTGCTGTGCTCGCCGACCGCGCTCAGCATGTGGACGCCGCTCAGGATCGATCATCACGGCTGGCAGCTTGCGACCCTCGCGCTCACCGTCGCCGGGCTCGCCGACGACAAGGCGGCACGGGGCGGCCTGATCGCCGGGATCGCGGCGGCGCTGTCGCTGGTGATCGGGCTCGAAATGCTCCCCTATCTCGCGGTCGCCGGCGTCGCGATCGCGCTGCGCTGGGTATGGGCGCGCGAGGAAGCGCCGCGCCTTGCGGCCTATGGCGCCAGCCTCGCCGGCGGCTGCGCGATCGGCTATCTCCTCTTCACCTCCGATTCCAACACGCGGCCGATGTGCGACGCGCTCTCGCCGGTCTGGCTTTCGGCCATGCTGGTCGCCGGCGCCGCTGCGGTCGCGCTGGCCGCGATCGGGCCGCGCGCGCGCGCCGCGCGCTTCGGCCTCGCGGCGGTCGCCGGCGCGCTGATCGCCGCCTCCTTCGCGCTGACCTGGCCCGATTGCCTCGGCCGCCTCGAACATTCGACGCCGCTGCTCGATCGCCTGTGGCTGAGCAAGGTGCGCGAGGCGATGCCGGTCTATCGCCACGGCGTGCGCACCGCCGTGCTCATCCTCTCGCTCCCGGCCTTCGGGGTCATCGGCTACGGGCTGATGCTGTGGACGAACCGGCGGGATGCGCCCCGCCTGATCGCCTGGGCCTCGATCGCAGCGGTCGCGATGACCGCGCTCGCGCTCCTGTTCTGGCAGACGCGCGCCGGGCCGGCCGCGCAGGTGCTCGCCATTCCCGGCGCGGCGGGACTCGCCTGGGCGCTGCTCGGCTGGCTGCTGCGGCGCAACTGGATGCTCGCCCGCGTGATCGGCGTCGCCGCCGCCTTCCTGCTCGTCTCCGGCCTCGCCACGGCCTATCTGACGACGCTCTTCCCCGACAAGCCCGACGCCTATCGCCGCTCGGTCAATCTCGCCAACGGCCAGTGCCCGACGCTGGCCGCGCTTCGGCCGGTGGCGATGCAGCCGCCGGGCCTCGTGCTGACCTTCGTCGATCTCGGCCCGCGGCTCATCACCGTCACGCCGCACGATGCCATTGCGGGCCCCTACCACCGCAATGCCCGCCAGATCATCGACGTCATGCTCGCCTGGCGCGGCAGCGCCGACCACGCCCGCGAGACGATCGCGCGCTATCACGTCGATTACGTGCTCATCTGCCCGAACATGTCCGAATCCACCATCTACCGGGCGGAGGCGCCGGGCGGTTTCTATGCCCAGCTCGCCAGCGGCAAGGTGCCGGCGTGGCTCGCGCCGGTCGCGCTCCCGGCCGGATCGCCCTACCGGATGTGGCGCGTGGTCAGCTGAAGGTGCGGTGGAGGCCGTCCAGCACGAACTGGACGGCGAGCGCGGCGAGCAGGACGCCGAGCACGCGGGTGATCATCGCCTCGGTCTTCCGGCCGAGCAGCTTCATCAGCGGCGCCGCCGCAAGCAATGCGAAGAGCGTCAGCACCATCGTCGCCGCGAGCGCGGCGAGCACGACCAGAGTTTCGGCCAGGCCCTCGGAGCGGGCCGTCAGCAGCATCACCGAGGCGATCGATCCGGGGCCGGCGATCATCGGGATCGCCATCGGAAAGACGGAGATGTCCTCGACCTCGCTGGCGCGCACCTCCTCGGCCCGGTGCTCGCGACGCTCGGTGCGCTTTTCGAACACCATGTCGACCGCGATCAGGAACAGCATGATCCCGCCCGCGATGCGGAAGGCGGAGAGCGAGATTCCGAGCGCACGCAGCAGATCCTCGCCGAGCAGGGCGAAGAAGAGCAGGATCGCGCTCGCGACCAGCACGGCGCGGATCGCCATCGTGCGACGATGGGCGCCGGTCGCGCCGCGGGTGAGGCCGGCGAAGATCGGCGCGCAGCCCGGCGGGTCGATGACCAGCAGGAAGGTGACGAAGGCCGAGGCGAAGAGCGCGCTCACAGGCCCGCCGGCGGCACAAGGCCCGCGCGGATATGCGCGGCGACGAGGGTATTGCGCAGCAGCACCGCGATCGTCATCGGCCCGACGCCGCCCGGCACCGGCGTAATCGCGCCCGCCACCTCGACGGCCGAGGCGAAGTCCACATCGCCGACGAGCCTGGTCTTGCCCTCGCCGGCGTCGATCCGGTTGATGCCGACGTCGATCACGGTCGCGCCGGGCTTCAGCCAGTCGCCCTTGACCATTTCGGGCCGGCCCGCCGCCGCCACGACGATATCGGCGCGGCGCACCAGCGACGGCAGGTCCCGGGTGCGGCTATGGGCGACCGTGACGGTGCAGCTTTCGTTGAGCAGCAGCCGGGCCATCGGCTTGCCGACGATGTTCGATCGCCCGATGACCAGCGCGTCGAGCCCGGCAAGCTCGCCGAGCCGGTCCTTGAGCAGCATCAGGCAGCCGAGCGGCGTGCAGGGGACGAAGCCAGGAAGGCCGGTGGCGAGCCGTCCCGCATTCGCGATGTGGAAGCCGTCGACATCCTTCGCAGGATCGATGGCGTCGATCACCGCGCCCTCGTCGATCTGCGGCGGCAGGGGCAGCTGGACGAGGATGCCGTCCACCGCATCGTCCGCATTGAGCCGCGCGACGAGATCGATCAGCTCGGCCTGGGATGTCTCGACCGGCAGGCGATGCTCGAAGCTCGCCATGCCCGCCGCGATCGTCGCCTTGCCCTTGGAGCGCACATAGACCTGGCTCGCCGGATCCTCGCCGACAAGAACGACCGCGAGGCCCGGCGGCCGGCCAGCCGCTTCAACGAAGGTGGGCACCGCGGCCGCCACGCGCTCGCGAAGGCCCGCCGCGAAGGCCTTGCCGTCGATGATCGCCCCGCTCACGGCCCTGCCCTCAATAACCGGACAGGATGAGATCGCGCGCGACCCCGCCAAGCAGCGTCTGCAGCATGAAGATGATCAGGATCACGACCATGGGCGAGAAATCGAGGCCGCCGAAATCGGGCAGGATCCGGCGGATCGGTCGGTAGATCGGCGCGGTGATGCGATCCAGCGCGTTGAGGAAGGCGCGGACGAAATCGTTGTGCGTGTTGATGACGTTGAATGCCACCAGCCAGGACAGGATCGCCTGCGCCACGATGATGTAGATGGCGACCGTCAGCAGCAGATTGACGATCTGGATCAGCGCAAGCAGCATCTGGGTCTCCGGAAGGAAGCTCGCCGCCGATGTAGCGATGCCGCGGCGCAGCGGCAATGGCGCCGCCGGGACCGGCTAGGGCGCGAAGCGCGGCGGCTCCGCTTCGGCGAGCAGGATCGAGAACCACTGCTTCGGATCCGTCCATTCGCGGATCACCCCCCAGCCGGCGGCGCGGAGCAGGAGGCGGCTGTCGCGATGGCCGTATTTGTGGCTGTTCTCGGTGTGGATCGTCTCGCCCGCCCGCATGGCGAACGTGGTGCCGGAGACTGAAAACACGACGTCGCGCGTCGCTTCCAGATGCATTTCTATCCGGCTCAAGTCGTCGTTCCAGATCGCCCGGTGGCGGAAGGCATCGACGGGAATGTCGGCGTCGAGCTCGGCATTGATCCGGTGGAGCAGGTTGAGGTTGAACGCCGCCGTGACGCCGGCGGCGTCGTCATAAGCCGCGCGAAGCACCTCGACGTCCTTGATCCGGTCCATCCCGATCAGCAGCCGCGATCCCTCGCCGAGCGTGTCCTTCATCGCGCGCAGCAGATCGACGGCGGTGCGCGCCACCATGTTGCCGATCGTCGACCCGGGAAAGAAACCGAGCCGTGGGAGCCCGGCGATCGAACCCGGAAGCGCGATCGTATTCATGAAATTGGCCTCGACCGGCAGGACCGGGAGATCGGGGAATTCCGCCCGCAGCGACTCCGCGGATTCGCGAAGGAAATCGCCGCTGATGTCGATCGGCACATAGGCCCGGGGCCGCACCGCGCGAAGCAGGATCGGCGTCTTGGCGGATGAACCCGATCCGAACTCGACGATCGCCGCGTCGGAGGCGGCGAGCGCCGCCATTTCGCCGCTGTTCGCCTCGAGCAATGCGGTTTCCGTCCGCGTCGGATAATATTCCGGGAGGCGCGTGATCTCTTCGAACAATTGCGATCCGCGATGATCGTAGAGCCAGCGCGCGGGCACGGCGCGGATCGGCGCGGCGAGGCCGGCGAGCACATCGGCCCGGAAGGCGGGATCGGCGGCGAGAGCCACCCGGGGCGCATCCATCAAGCGTCCTTCGCAAGTCTCAGCCCGGAAAACATCCAGCGCTGATGGGGATAGAAGAAATTGCGGTAGGTGGCGCGCAGATGGCCGCGCGGCGTGGCGCAGCAGCCGCCGCGAAGCACCATCTGCCCGCTCATGAACTTGCCGTTATATTCGCCGACCGTCCCCTCCGCCGGGGTGAAGCCGGGATAGGGAAGGAAGGCGCTTTGCGTCCATTCCCACACATTGCCGACGAGGTCGTGCAGGCCCGGCCCGTCCGGCGCGGGGCGCGGCGCGACCGGGCCGGCGCTATCGAGCTGATGCCCCGATGCCGGATCGCAGCGCGCGCCATGATGTTCCCATTCGGCCTCACTTGGCAGCCGCGCGCCGGCCCAGCGCGCATAGGCATCGGCCTCGTAATAGCTGATGTGGCAGACCGGCGCGGCGGGATCGATCGGCCGCACGCCATCAAGCCCGAAGCGTGACCAGCCGCCGTCCTCGGCGATCCAGTAGAGCGGCGCGCCGAGCTTTTCCCGCGCCACCCACGCCCAGCCGTCGGACAGCCAGAGCAGCGGATCGCCATAGCCCCCGTCGGCGATGAACGCGATCCAATCGGCGTTGGTCACCGGCCGATCGGCAAGCGCGAAGCGGCCGACATAGGTCTTGTGGCGCGGCGTCTCGCTGTCGAAGGCGAAGTCGGCGCCCGCATGGCCGATTTCGACGAGGCCCGGTTCCTCGATCGTCCAGCGCGGACCGTCCGGCACGCGCACGGGCCGCGACGCCTCGGCCTCCCAGATCGCCGGCCGCAACGGATTTTCGAAGAAGGCCGCCTTCATGTCCATGAGCATCAGCTCCTGGTGCTGCTGCTCGTGGTGGAGGCCGAGCTCGAGCAGGCCGAGCGCCGGCGGCGCAAGCGTGTCGATCGCACCGAGAACGGCGTCGTCGACCGCGCGTCTCCAGCCGAGCACCTCGTCCAGCGACGGTCGGCTCAACATGCCACGGCGCGCGCGGGCATGGCGCTCGCCTTCGCCTTCATAATAGGAATTGAAAAGATAGGCCCAGCGTTCGTCGTGAGGCCGGTAGCCGGCGACGAAATCGCGCAGCACGAAGGTCTCGAAAAACCAGGTCGTGTGGGCGAGATGCCATTTGGCGGGCGACGCGTCCGACATCGGCTGAAGCGTGGCATCGGCATCCGAGAGAGGCGCGGCGAGCGCCCGGCTCAACCCGCGGACCGCCTCGAACCGTTCGGTCAGGTCCAGCGCCCGTTCGCGCCGCGCGACTGTCGCCATCTTTCGGTCTCCCGCTGCGGAGTCCCTAGCATTTGCCGAACAAATGTGGAACGAAAATTCGCCCTAACGGGTCGCGCCCGGCTGCCACAGGATGTCGCCCGCATCCCGTGCGATCCAACGCGCGGCGACGAACAAATGGTCCGACAGGCGATTGAGATAGACGAGGGCGAGCGGGTTCAGCGCCACCTCGCGTGCCGCCGCGACCGCGGTCCGCTCGGCCCGCCGCACGACGGCGCGGGCGAAATGGAGCTCGGCCGCTCCGTTCGCGCCGCCGGGCAGGATGAAGCTGCGGAGCGGCTCGATATCCCCGTTCATCCGGTCGATCTCGCGCTCCAGCCGCTCGATCTGCGGCGCCACGATGCGCAGCGTCATCTCATCCGGCTCGAACGTCTCGCCGGGGGTGGCGAGATCGGCGCCGAGATCGAACAATTCGTTCTGGATTCGCGAAAGCATCGCCTTCGCCTCGGGATCGGCGAGCGCGGCGACGGCAAGCCCGATCGCGCAATTCACCTCGTCGACATCGCCGATCGCGGCCATGCGCGGATCGTCCTTGGCGACGCGTGAGCCGTCGACGAGCCCGGTCTGCCCGGCATCGCCGGTGCGCGTGTAGATCTTGTTGAGCCTGACCACGCCCCGGCGCCCGGCGGCCCTAGTGGTTGCCGCTGCCGGCGACGAGCAGCAGGATCACCGCGAACAGGATCGCGACGGCCTGGAACATCACGCGCTTGCGCATCAGCTCCTGCGATCGCTGGCCGGTCAGGTCCTTGCCCTGCGCCATGCCGATCACGCCCTTCACCAGGACGTAGAGGGTCGCGCCCGCGAAGGCGATGATGAGGATGACGAGAAGCGGAGTCATGCCGCCTATCTAGGCGTCCCCGAGCGAATATCCAGTCGGAAGTTCGCCGCGTCTCAGGGATGCGACCAGTTCGGCCGGATCGGCGCCGCCCGTGCGCAGATCGGCGATGGCCGGCGCGCCGTGCCGCTTGGCGAGCCGTCGACCCTGGGCATCGGTCAGCAGGGCGTGGTGGTGATAGACCGGCACCGGCAGTCCGAGCAGCGCCTGGAGCAGGCGATGGACGTGGGTCGCGGCGAAGAGATCGCGGCCGCGCACGATATCGGTGACGCCCTGCGCGGCATCGTCGACGGTGACGGCAAGATGATAGCTGGCCGGCGCATCCTTGCGGGCGAGGACGACGTCGCCGAACGCCGCCGGCTCCGCGATCACCTCGACGCCATTGCCGATCCACGCGAGCGGCGTCGCGACGCTTGCAAGCGCCGCCGCCATGTCGAGCCGCCAGGCATGGGGCAGCGAGAGATCGGGACCGGCGAGGCCGCGGCACGTCCCCGGATAGACCGCGCCGCCGGGGCCGTGCGGCGCGCTCGCGCTCGCGGCGATGTCGGCGCGGGTGCAGAAGCAGGGATAGACGAGGCCCGCCGCCCTCAGCCGTTCCAGCGCGTCGGCATAAAGCGGCAGCCGCTCCGACTGGTAGGTGACCTCGCCGTCCCATTCGAGGCCGAGCCAGATGAGATCGCCGAAGATCGCATCGACATGTTCGGCGCGCGCGCGTCCCGGATCGATATCCTCGATCCGCAGCAGGAAGGCGCCGTCCCGCGCCCGTGCGAAGTCGTGCGCCAGCAGCGCCGAATAAGCGTGGCCGAGATGCAACCGTCCGGTCGGGCTCGGCGCGAAACGGGTTACCGGCTGCATGTGAAGTCTTGACCGCGAGTCACAAGCTATGGTGTCATCATGGCGTCACGACGACAAGACATGGGCGTGGCGGACAGGAGAAGACGGGCGATCCGCTTTCTTCCTCGTTCTGGGTGCGACAGGCATGGGGACGGCGTTTCGGGATTGCACCGCGAAACGGGAGTCGATTGACCTTGTATCACCCCGATCTGCTTCGCCACCCGGAAAGCTGCCCCGCGCTCGTGCTGAACGCGGATTATACGCCGCTCAGCTATTATCCGCTCAGCCTCTGGCCCTGGCAGACCGCGATCAAGGCGGTGTTCCTGGAACGGGTGGACATCGTCGCCCAATATCAGCGCAAGGTTCACAGCCCCAATCTGGAGATGAGCCTGCCGAGCGTGATCGCGCTGCGGCAATATGTGCGGCCGTCCGAATATCCCGCCTTCACCCGGTTCAACCTGTTCCTTCGCGACCGCTTCGCCTGCCAATATTGCGGCGAGACGAAGGAGCTCACCTTCGATCACGTCGTCCCGCGCGCCCAGGGCGGACGGACGACCTGGGAAAACGTCACCACCGCCTGCGCGCCCTGCAACCTCAGGAAGGGCGGGCGGACGCCGGCCCAGGCCCATATGCACATCCACCGCCAGCCCTATCGACCGACCAGCTGGCAGCTGCAGGACCATGGCCGGTCCTTCCCGCCCGGCTATCTCCACGAAAGCTGGCGCGACTATCTCTACTGGGACATCGAGCTGGAGGCCTAGAGCCCACGCCTCCCGTGAGCAAAGCTCATCGGAGGATCAGCGCTGGATCCACCGCCGCCGCACGAACCAGGCGAGCACGATGGCCGCGATGACGGCGCACAGGATCACGATCTCCCAGAACGCCCAGGGATCGTGCGCGTCGGGAATGCCCTCGACATTCATGCCGAGCAGGCCGGTGATGAAGGTGAGCGGCAGGAAGATGAAGGCGACGACCGAGATCAGCAGGGATCGCTGGTCGATCTCCTCCGCGCGCAGATCGGTCAGCTGTTCGTGGAGCAGCGCCGATCGCTCGCGTACCGCCTCGAGCTCCTCGGCCATGCGCGCGAAGCGGTCGGCCGCCTCGCGGATGTGGAGCCGATCGTCGTCGTGCAGCCATTCGAAGTCATGGCTGGCGAGCGCGAGCAAGGCATCGCGATCCGGCGCGACGAAGCGGCGGAAGGAAATCGCCTCGGAACGGATGCCGGTGATCGTCGAGCGCAGCCGGAACTTGTTGCCGCTTTCGAGCATGCTCTCGCAATCGTCGAGCGTGTCGCCGAGCTCCGCGACCTGCGGATCGAGCGTCGCGCTGATCTCGCGCGCATAAGCGGCGACGAGATCGCCGGGATCGAGGATCGTGCCTGATTCCATCGCCTTGATGACCGCGGCGGTCGCGGCGAGCGGCTTGCGGGTCACCGAATCGACCTTGCCGCGCCTCACCCACATCCGGATCGACACCAGCCGGTCGGAATCGTCGAGATCCGTCGCCGCCGGGCCGCGGATGTTGACGATGGCGCCATGGTCGATCCGGTCGCAGCGCGGCCTCGTCTCCGTCGCGGTCAGCGCATTGGCGGCAACTTCCGGAATGTCCGCGCGCACGAGATGCGGCAGCTCGTCGAGCCCGGCATTCTCGACATGGGCCCAAAGGAAGCCGTCGCCTTTATATTGTTCGGCTTCCTCCATGCTCAGGCGGCGTGGCGGGCCGTCGCCGACGAGCAGGATCTCGCAGTTCACGCATGCTCCCGGAGATAGTCGCGAACCTTCGGCCCGACATCCCCGCGCGCGAGCGCGAGCGCGACATTGGCGACGACGAAGCCGGCCGCGTCGCCGCAATCGTGGCGATCGCCGTCGAAGGTGACGGCGTGGAATGGCTGGCGGCCGATCATCTGGGCCATTCCGTCGGTCAGCTGGATCTCCCCGCCGGCGCCTTTGCCGACCGTCTCCAGCACGCCCATGATCTCGGCCTGGAGGATGTAGCGTCCCACCACCCCGAGCGTCGAGGGCGCGTCCTCGGGCTTCGGCTTTTCGACCAGGCCCCTGACTTCGGTCAGGCGGCCCCGCGACGTGCCGGGCGTGACGATGCCGTAGCTCGACGTCCGCTCGCGAGGGACGTCCTGCGCGCACACGATGTTTCCGCCGACTTCATTATAAGCTTCAACCATCTGCGCGAGGCAGCCCGGAGAACCCACCATCAGATCGTCCGGGAGGAGCACCGCGAACGGCTCGTCGCCGATCAGGTCGCGCGCGCACCAGACGGCATGGCCGAGGCCGAGCGGCGATTGCTGGCGGACCGAGGCGATCGCGCCGGGCGTGAAGCGGGTGCCGTCGAGCGGCGCCAGCGATTTGCCGCGCGCCGTCATCACGGCCTCCAGCTCGTAGCCGATGTCGAAATGGTCCTCGAGCGCGCCCTTGCCGCGCCCGGTCACGAAGATGAACTGCTCGATCCCGGCCTCGCGCGCCTCCTCCACCGCATATTGGATCAGCGGCTTGTCGACGATGGTCAGCATCTCCTTCGGCATCGCCTTGGTGGCGGGAAGGATGCGGGTGCCGAGACCGGCGACCGGAAAGACGGCCTTGCGGACTTTTTTCACTGCGGATGTCATTGCGGAGCGTCGCCCATGTCGTTGACCACCTCGGTCGGGCGATCGGGCGGCGGGAGATCGAAATGGTCGCTGTCCCGCACTTCGGAGCGGCGCAGCAGCTCGTCGATCCGGTCCGGCCTGGCGGTGGTCGGCACCGCGAGCATTTCGTCGACCGTCGGCGCGCGCGCCGCCATCCGCGGCGCCTGCGGCATGGCGCGGCCCTGCGGCGGCTCGAGCGGCCGTTCGAGGCCGCAGCCGGCAAGCGCCGACAAGGCGAGGAAGATCGATGCCGGCCGCTTCATCACGCCATTCCCAACGCCCGTTTCGCCGCCTCGATCCGCTCCGCGACCGCCGCCGGCGCGGTGCCGCCGAAGCTCAGCCGGCTTCTAACCGATGCGTCGAGGGAAAGCACATCGAAAACCCGCGCATCGATCCTGGGATCGACGGCCCGAAGCGCGTCGAGCGGCAGATCCCACAGCGCGCAGCCGCGCTCCTCGGCAGCGCGGACGCAGCGCCCCGTGATATGATGCGCCTCGCGGAAGGGCACCCCGGCCTCGCGCACCAGCCAGTCGGCGAGATCGGTGGCGGTCGCATGTCCCGCCGCCGCCGCCGCGCGCATCCGATCGGTGTCGAAGCCGCTCGTTTCCACCATCCCCGCCATCGCGGCGAGCGAGACGATGAGAAGGTCGTGCGCCTGGAAGACCGGCTCCTTGTCGTCCTGCATGTCCTTTGAATAAGCGAGCGGCAGGCCCTTCATCGTCATCGCGAGCGAGACCATCAGGCCGGCGATGCGGCCCGAATGGCCGCGCACCAGCTCGGCGGCGTCCGGATTGCGCTTCTGCGGCATGATCGAGGAGCCGGTCGAGAAACTGTCCGAAAGTTTCAGGAATCCGAAGGGCTGGCTGGCCCACAGGACGAACTCTTCGGCAAGGCGGGAGAGGTGCAGCGCGCACTGGGTCGCGCCCATCAGGTAATCGAGCGCGAAATCGCGGTCTGACACCGCATCGAGCGAGTTGGCGGTGGGCCGGTCGAAGCCGAGCGCAAGCGCGGTCGCCTCGCGATCCACCGGAAAGCCGGTGCCGGCGAGCGCGGCGGAGCCGAGCGGGCTCTCGTTCATCCGCGCGCGCGCGTCGGCGAAGCGCGAGCGATCGCGCCTCAGCATCTCGTAATAGGCCATGAAATGGTGGCCGAGCGTCACCGGCTGGGCGGACTGGAGATGGGTGAAGCCGGGCATGATCGCCTCGACATGCTCGGCCGCGCGAACGACCAGCGCCTTCTGGAGCGCGGCAAGGCCGGCGTCGGCCTCGTCGATCGCGTCGCGCACCCACAGGCGGAAATCGGTCGCCACCTGGTCGTTGCGCGACCGCGCGGTATGCAGCCGTCCCGCCGCCGGGCCGATCAGCTCGGCGAGCCGCGCCTCGACATGCATGTGGATGTCTTCGAGCGCGGGATCCTCCGGCACGCCGTTCGCTTCATATTCGCCCGCGATCGTGTCCAGCCCGTCGAGGATCGCATCGACATCGGCCTGCGCGACGATCCCCTGCGCCGCCAGCATCGCCGCGTGGGCCTTCGATGCCGCGATGTCCTGTCGCCACAATCGCTTGTCGAAGCCGATCGAGGCATTTATCTCGCGCATCAGCGCCGACGGGCCTTCGGCGAAGCGCCCGCCCCACATCGCATTGGAGTGCTGATCCTTGCGGCTTTCGATCCCGATTCTCCCCGCCCTCATGATGGGCCTTACGTTGGCCGGATGCGATAGGCAGAACGCGGCGGCGCCGCAAGGCAACGAAGCGAACGCAGCCGCGCCCGCAACGGCTGCCGCCGGCAACGAATCCACCGAAGACTATCCGACCGGCGTGCTCGACCGCAGCCATGCGGGGACGCGCGCGCCCGATCAGTCCTTCGCGGGGCCCGACGGACAGCCGGCGCGGCTCGCCGACTTTCGCGGCCACCCGCTGCTCGTCAACATGTGGGCGACCTGGTGCGGCCCCTGCGTGATCGAGCTGCCGTCATTGGACGCGCTCGCCGGCCAGACGCATCCCAACGGGCTGAAGGTGATCGCGGTCAGCCAGGACACGGGCACGCACGACGCCGTCACCAGCTTCCTTGCCAGCCACGATGTCCGCAACCTCGCCGCCTATCAGGACAACCAGATGCAGGCGATGACGAGCCTCCACCTCGACACCCTGCCGACGACCATTCTCTACGATGCCGAGGGCAGGGAGGTCTGGCGGATGACCGGCCGCGCCGATTGGGCCAGCGAGCGGGTCGCCAATCTGCTGCGCGAGGCGGACGCGCGCTAGGCTGGCCGATCCCGCCGGGATCGACGCGCCATCGCGGCGTCGGGTTAGTCCCGCAAAAGCTCGTTGATGCCGGTCTTGGAGCGGGTCTGCGCGTCCACCCGTTTGACGATCACCGCGCAGGCGAGGCCGGGGCCGCCCTCCTTGCCTGGCAATGTGCCCGGCACGACCACCGAATAGCTCGGCACGCGGCCGATGAAGACCTCGCCGGTCGCGCGATCGACGATCTTGGTGGAGGCGCCGAGGAAGACGCCCATCGACAGGACCGCGCCCTGCTCGACGATCACGCCCTCCGCCACTTCCGATCGAGCGCCGATGAAGCAATCGTCCTCGATCACCACCGGCCCGGCCTGCAGCGGCTCGAGCACGCCGCCGATGCCGGCGCCCCCGGAGATGTGGACGTTGCGCCCGATCTGCGCGCAGCTTCCCACCGTCGCCCAGGTATCCACCATCGTCCCCTCGCCGACATAGGCGCCGATGTTGACGAAGCTCGGCATCAGGACAGCGCCAGGCGCGACATAGGCGCCGCGCCGGACGATCGCGCCCGGAACCGCGCGGAAGCCCGCCGCCGCGAAATCCGTCTCCGTCATGCCGAGGAATTTGGAGGGAACCTTGTCCCACCACATCGCGCCGCCCGGACCGCCGGCGATCGGCGCCATCGGATTGAGCCGGAAGGAAAGCAGCACGGCCTTCTTCAGCCATTGATTGACCTGCCAGCCCTGCGGCCCCTTCTGTGCGACCCGGGCCTGGCCGGAATCGAGCAGGGCGATCGCGCGATCGACGGCGCTGCGGATTTCGCCGCCGGTCGCCGCGCCGATCGCATCGCGATCATCCCATGCCTGCTCGATCACGTCCCTCAAGGCTTCGCTCATGCCGTTTCTTTCCCCGTCACCTCGCCGAGCCACACGGCGATGTCGTTGGTCCTGTAATCGACGAAATCGGGCTGCGCGACCCCGCCGGCCTGTTCCGATCCATTGTCGATCCACAAGGTCGCCATTCCGATCGCCTTGGCCGGCGCAAGGTTGCGCGCCATATCGTCGGCAAAGAGCGAGCGGGTCGGATCGATGTCGAGCCGGCGGCACAGCTTCTCGTAGGCCGACGGATCGGGCTTGGGCACATAATCCATCGTGTGGATATCGTGGAATCCATCGAACGCGTTGGCGAGGCCGATCGCGTCCAGGACGCGGCGCGCATAGCGTTCGTCGGCGTTGGTGAAGATGAACTTGCGTCCGGGCAATGCATCGAGCGCGGCGACCAGGGCCGGATCGACGGCCAGCCGCGCCATGTCGATATCGTGGACGTAATCGAGGAAATCGTGCGGATCGACGCCGTGGTTCGCCATCAGGCCCGCCAGCGTGGTGCCGTGATCGCGGAAAAAGCCCTTCTGCACCCGCCGCGCCTCGTCGGGATCGAGATCGAGCCGCCGCGCGACATAATCGCGGATGCGCCGATCGACGAGAGCGAAGAGATCGCAAGCGGCCGGATAGAGGCTGTTGTCGAGATCGAAGACCCAGTTTTCGACATGATCGAGCGTCGGCGTCATGCCGCCGCGCCTAGCGCAAGCCTTCGTTTAAGCAAAACGAAACCATGGCGGGTTGAGATGCGGTGTGCCTGCGGGGCGCACCATATGTTCACGCGTGGCATTTACGGTTAGCCTGGGGGTGACGTCATGACGAACCGGCCTGTCCGTATCAGCCTCGTCCTTTCGGTCTGCGTGGTCGCGCTGGCCCTGGCGGGATGCGGCGGTGGCGGCGGCGGGCCGCGCCCGGCGCCGATCGGAACCCCGCCGCCCGCACCGCCGCCACCTCCGCCGCCTCCTCCTCCGCCACCGCCGCCACCGCCGCCGCCGACGTCCGGGTTCAACGATGCCGAATATCGGCGGTCGAACGCGGCTGTCTCTTCAGGCGCGATCACCGCCTGGAACGCCGGCGCGACCGGGCAGGGGGTAAAGGTCGGCGTCATCGACACCGGCATCAATCCGAACCTCGCCGAATTCACCGGCCGTATCGATCCGGCGAGCCAGGACGTGGCGAGCAATCGCGGCGTCGTCGACAATGAAGGCCACGGCACCGCCGTTTCGGCCGTGATCGCCGCCAACCGCAACGGCCAGGGGATCGAAGGCGTCGCGTTCAATTCGACGATCATCTCGCTCAACACCGCCGACCCGAGCGATTGCGACCCGGACGACGGCTGCTCGCACAGCGATTCGGACATCGCCCGCGCCCTCGACATCGCCCGGACGAACGGGGCGCGGGTGGTCAACATCTCGCTTGGCGGCGACGGCGTCGGCGGGGTGCTGCTGACCGCGGTGAACCGGGCCGTGCAGGCCGGGATGGTGATCATCATCTCGGCCGGGAATGAGGGCCAGGCCAATCCGGACGGGTTCGCCGCCACGATCGCGCGCCAATCGGGCGATGGCCAGGTGATCATCGCGGGCGCGGTGAACGGCAGCGACCAGCTCGCCTCCTTCTCCAACCACGCCGGGACCAGCGCGGCTTATTATCTCGCCGCCCTGGGGGTCGCGGTGCGCGCGCCGGACCAGACCGGCCAGACCTTCCTGTGGGACGGCACGTCCTTCTCCGCGCCGATCATCAGCGGCGCCGCCGCCTTGCTCGCCAGCGCCTTTCCGAACCTCACCGGCAAGCAGATCGTCCAGCTGCTCCTGTCCAGCGCCGACGATGCCGGCGCCCCCGGGGTCGATGCCGATTACGGAAACGGAATCCTCAACATCACGCGGGCCTTCGCGCCGCAGGGAACGCTGTCCCTGGCCGGCAGCAGAACCCGCATCGACAGCATCGACACCGGCAGCCTGTCCGGCGCGATGGGCGATGCGCGGCCGCACATGGACGGCGTCGTGCTGCTCGACGGCTTCTCGCGCGCCTATGTCGCGGATATCGCCCAGCGCCTCTCCGCCGCGCCGCAGCAGCGGCCGCTCGAGGAGGGCCTTCGCCAGGACGTCGCGACCACCAGCGCGCAGGTCGGGGCGACCACCTTCGCAATGTCGGTCCGCCGCCCGTTCGCCGGACAGACACCGGGCAATCTCGCCCGCACCGGGCTGTCTTTCGACGAGGCGCGCTCGGCCCGAGCGCTGGCGAGCTATGCGCTGAGCCGCGTCGGGCCGCGAACCGCCATTGCCTTCGGCCTCTCCGAAAGCGGCCGCACGCTCCAGCAACGGCTGCAGGAGACGGACGGAAGCCCCTTCCTGATCGCCCGCGATCCGATGGAGCGCGCCGGATTCTACGCCGATCGCGGCACCAGCTTCGGGATCCGGCAGAATTTCGGGTCGGTGGGCCTGACCGTCACCGGCGAGCGCGGCCATGTCGAGCAGCTGTTGCCGCGCTCGGCGCTCCGCGCGCCCGGTTATGACATCGCGAGCGTCGCGATCGATCGCCGGCTCGGCCGCGCATGGCTCTCGGCGGGAATCTCGCGCCTCGGCGAGGAGGGGACGGTACTCGGCGGCGCCTTCGCGCTCGCCCCGGGCGGCGCGACGAGCTGGTTCCTCGACAGCTCGGCCCGATTCGATTTCGCCCCCGGCTGGTCGGCCGGCGCGAGCTGGCGGCGCGGCTGGACATCAATGCCGGCCGGCGGGGCGCTGGTCAGCGGCGGCTCTCTTCAGACCGACGCCTGGTCGCTCGATATCACCCGGCGCAGCGCCTTCCGGACTGGCGACCGCCTCGCCCTTCGCGTGATGCAGCCGCTTCGGGTCCGCTCGGGCGGCTATGCGCTGAACCTGCCGGTGTCCTACGACTATGCCGATCTCGGCGTGGGCTATGAGCGGCGGCTGTTCAGCCTCGCGCCGACCGGGCGGGAGATCGATTATGAGGCGGCCTATGGCACGGGCGTGCTCAACAATCGCGCCTGGCTCAGCGCCAATGCCTATTACCGCGCCGATCCCGGCAATATCGCGACCATGCCCGGCGACGCGGGCTTTGCGATCCGCATTGCCTTCGCGATGTAGCTAGACGGTGAAGCTTTCGCCGCAGCCGCACGCGCCCTTGGCGTTGGGGTTGTCGAACACGAAGCCGGCGGTGAAATCGTCTTCCCGCCAGTCCATCGTCGAACCGACGAGATAGAGGACGGACGCGCCGTCGATGTAGAAGATGCCGCCAGGCGTCTCGATCTTCTCGTCGAACGGATCGGCCTCGCTCACATAGTCGACCGAATAAGCGAGGCCGGAGCAGCCGCGCCTCGGCGTCGACAGCTTGACCCCGATCGCCCCGTCGGGCGCCTTCGCCATCAGATCGGCGATGCGCCGCTCCGCGGCCGGGGTGAGGATTACCGCGGCGGGAAGCGCACGCGTCTTCGTTCCAGCGGTCATCACAGCATTCCCAGTTCGAGCTTCGCCTCGTCGCTCATCTTCTGCGGGTCCCAGGGCGGATCCCAGACCAGCTCCACCTCGGCGTCGCCGATCCCCGGCACCGCACCGACCCGGAGCTCGACCTCGCCGGGCATCGATTCCGCCACCGGGCAATGCGGCGTCGTCAGCGTCATGATGATCTTCACATGGTGGTCCGCATTGATCTCGACGCCGTAGATCAGGCCGAGATCGTAGATGTTGACCGGGATTTCGGGGTCGTAAATGTCCTTGAGCGCATCGATCACCGCCTCGTAGAGCGCCCCGCCGGGCGCGGTCCCGCTGAGCGGCGCCGGCTGCTGCGCCAGGAAGCCCTGGAGATAGTCGCGCTTGCGCTCGAAAGCCTCGGTGACGCTCGGGGTCTCGGCCACGTCGCTGACGCGCGCCTTGGGCGGCGGCATGACGCCGTCGACCTCCTGCGTCTCGATCTTGCGTTCCTCGTTCACCCGAAAATCTTCCTTACCCGTTCGATTCCCGTAACCAGCGCGTCGATGTCGCGCGGGCCGTTATAGACGCCGAAGCTCGCCCGCGCCGTGGCCTCGACCCCCAGCGCCGCCATCAGCGGCTGCGCGCAATGGTGGCCGGCGCGGATCGCGACCTGGCCCTCGTCCAATATGGTGCCGACATCGTGGGGATGCACCCCTTCCATCGCGAAGGACACGATGCCGGCCGACTCCTCCGGCCCGAACAGGCGCACGGAATTGATCCCGCGGAGCGCTCTCCGCGCTTCGCGCACCAGCGCGGTCTCATGCGCGTGGATGGCATCGAGGCCGATGCCCTCGACATAATCGATCGCCGCGTGGAGCCCGATGACGCCGACGACATGCGGCGTCCCCGCCTCGAACCGCGCCGGCGGCGGGGCGTAGGTGGTCTTTTCGAACGTCACCTTGTCGATCATCGCGCCGCCCCCCTGCCAGGGCGGCATGGACTCGAGAATCTCGCCGCGGGCCCACAGGACGCCGATGCCGGTCGGCCCGTAGAGCTTGTGGCCGGAAAAGACGTAGAAGTCGCAATCGAGGTCACGCACGTCGACGGGCAGGCGCGGCACCGCCTGGCAGCCGTCCAGCAGCAGCTTCGCGCCAACCGAATGGGCGATCTCGGCCGCGCGCTTCGCATCGAGCACGGAGCCGAGCACGTTCGAGACATGGGCGAGCGCGACCAGCTTGTGCTCGGGGCGGATCATCGCGGCCATCGCGTCGAGATCGATGCGGTGGTCCTCGGTCAACGGGACCACGTCGATCGCGGCGCCGGTCATCTGCCAGGGCACGATGTTCGAATGATGCTCGAGCGTCGAGAGCAGGATTCGGTCGCCGGGCTTGAGCTGGGCGCGGCCCCAGCTCTGGGCGACCAGGTTGATCCCCTCGGTCGCGCCGCGCACAAAGACGATCTCCTCGGGCGCCGCGGCGTTGAGGAAGCGCGCGACCCGCGCCCGCGAGGCTTCGAAGGCCAGCGTCATGTCGGCCGATCGCTGGTAGACGCCGCGATGGACGGTCGCATAGGTCTCGCCATAGCCGCGCGCGATCGCATCGATCACCGTCCGCGGCTTCTGCGCGGTGGCGGCGCTGTCGAGATAGGCCCAGCCTTCGGGGATGGCCGGGAAATCGGCGAGCCAGTCGAGGGGGCGGGTCGATCCATTCCCAGTCCCGTTCGTCCCGAGCGAAGTCGAGGGGCGTTGGCTCAGAGTCATCACGGGCGCCCCTCGACTTCGCTCGGGACGAGCGATGAGGTGGAGAACCACGCATCCACATCCGCATAGCAGGCCGCCCGCACCGCCTCCTCGCCGACCCGGTCGAGTGCGTCGGCGATGAAGGATCGGGTGAGCAGGGCCTTGGCTTCGTCCGGGGTGACGCCGCGGCTTTCGAGGTAGAAGAGGGCGTTCCTGTCCAGTTCGCCGACGGTCGCGCCATGCGCGCATTTCACGTCGTCGGCGAAGATTTCCAGCTCCGGCTTGGCATTGATCTGCGCGCCGCGGTCGAGCAGGAGCCCCTTGAGGCTCTGCTCGGCGTCGGTCTTCTGGGCGTGCCGGTCGACCTTGACCTGGGCCATGACCGAGCAGGTCGCCCGATCGTCGGCGACCGAGCGCCACAGCTGGCGGCTGGTGCCGAGCGGGGTCGCATGGCGCAGCACCGTGACGCCTTCGAGCTTCTGGGTGCCGCGCGCCAGCAGCGCGCCGCCGGCTTCGGCATAAGCGCCCGCGCCGCTGACCAGGATATCATGCTCGATCCGCGCGCTGTCCGCGCCGGTCACCAGCGCGACGCCGGCATAGCTCGCCCCAGCGCCCACCGAGGCCATGGCGAAATCGGTATGGGCGCCGCCATCCTTCAGCACGCGGATGACGCGCATCAGCCGGGCGCTATCGCCCAGCTCCACCGCCGTCGTCAGGTTGCTCCATCCGGTGCCGACATGGGTTTCGACGACCGAGGCCTGGGCATTGGCCTGGAGCATGATGCGATTGGACAGGTGCGCCGCGCCGCCGGTCGATACGTGGACGATCTGGACCAGCCCGCTCGCCGCGCCGTTCGCGCCGAGCGCGATCACATAGCCCGCCCGCGCCTCCGCGCCGGCGAGATCGGCGAGCGGCTGGATCCCCGGCCTGTCGCGCACCGGCGAGACCTTCACCCCGCGCGGATCGCTTCCGGCGGCGTCGAACTCCCCGTCGACGAACAGGAGACGTGGGCCCGAAATCTCGCAATCGATCCAGGGGAGGTCGGCGGGCACGTCGCCCGTGGGCGCCGCCTCCGCATAGGCCGGCAGAGCGGAGAGGTCGCTCCAGCGCCATTCCTCGGCGCGGTTCGACGGGAGTTCGAGCAGGCTCACGCGGCCAGCTCTCCATAGCCCTCGCGCTCGAGCTCGAGCGCGAGCTCCGGCCCGCCCGAGCGGACGATCCGGCCGCCCGCGAGGACGTGGACGAAATCGGGACGGACGATGTCGAGCAGGCGCTGATAGTGGGTGATCAGCAGCACCGCCTTGTCGGGCTTGCGCATGATCCGGTTGATCCCCTCGCCGACGACGCGCAGCGCGTCGATGTCGAGGCCGCTGTCGGTCTCGTCGAGGATGGCGAGGGTGGGATCGATGATCCCCATCTGGACCATTTCGTTGCGCTTCTTCTCGCCGCCGGAGAAGCCGACATTCACCGCCCGCTTCATCATCTCCATGTCGAGCCCGAGCGCATCGGCCTGCGCCCGCGCCAGCCGCAGGAAATCGCCCGCGCTCAGCTCGTCCTCGCCCCGCGCCCGCCGCTGCGCGTTGAGCGCGGTGCGCAGGAACTGGACGTTGGAGACGCCGGGAATCTCGACCGGATACTGGAAGCCGAGGAAGATGCCGAGCGCGGCACGTTCGTGCGGTTCGAGGGCCAGGAGGTCGATTCCCCTCCCGCTTGCGAGTTTCAGGTCGGTCAGGCCCCCGGCCTGACCTGAACGATGCGGGGCATCGTTCACCTGAAACTGGGTTAGGGGTGGGCCTGCTTCGGAGGCGGTTTCAGGCCCACCCCCGGCCCCTCCCGCAAGCGGGAGGGGAGGAAAGAACGTTACGGACCCCCCGGTCACCTCATAGCCCGGCCGCCCGGCGAGGACGTAAGAGAGGGTCGACTTGCCCGACCCGTTCGGCCCCATGATCGCATGGATCTCGCCCGCATTGATCGCGAGGCTGATCCCCTTGAGGATCGGCTTGCCGTCGACTTCGGCGTGAAGGTTATCGATTTTGAGCATGTCAGAACCAGCGTCTCTTCATGGCCCCGAGAAGGAGGCCGTTTGTCACAGGAAATCCCGAGGCGGACCCGATCACGGAGTCGATTCCACACTTGGGACACAGCGCCGTGTCGCCATCGTCAGTCCATTCGCTGATTTCAGTCACGGGACCCGAGCGACGGCAGTAGAAGCAGCCAAACGTCTCGCTCGCCTCGACCTCCTTGCGGTGAAAGATGCTGTGCTTGTGCGCAGCCTCGATCTGCGCAGGATCAAGTCTGTCGCGACTCATCCCACGCTCCCCTCAAGGCTGATCCCCAGCAATTTCTGCGCCTCGACCGCGAACTCCATCGGCAGCTGCTGGAGCACCTCGCGGGCAAAGCCGTTGACTATGAGGGCGACGGCGTCCTCCTGGCTGAGGCCGCGGCTCATTGCGTAGAAGAGCTGGTCGTCGCTGATCTTGGACGTCGTGGCCTCGTGCTCGATCTGCGCGCTCGGGTTGCGGACTTCGATATAGGGGACGGTGTGGGCGCCGCACTGGTCGCCAAGGAGCAGGGAATCGCACTGGGTGAAGTTGCGAACGCCCTCGGCATTGGCGTTGACCCGCACGAGGCCGCGATAGGTGTTGTTCGATCGGCCCGCGCTGATGCCCTTGGAGACAATCGTCGACCGGCTGCCTTTGCCGAGGTGGATCATCTTGGTGCCGGTGTCGGCCTGCTGCCGGTTGTTGGTGAGCGCGACGGAGTAGAATTCGCCGACGCTGTCGTCGCCCTTCAATATGCAGGACGGATATTTCCAGGTGATCGCCGATCCGGTCTCGACCTGGGTCCAGCTGACCTTGGACCGCGCGCCGGCGCACAGCGCCCGCTTGGTGACGAAATTGTAGATGCCGCCCTTGCCCTCGGCATCGCCGGGATACCAGTTCTGGACGGTCGAATATTTGATCTCCGCGTCCTCGTGGGCGTAGAGTTCGACCACCGCCGCGTGGAGCTGGTTCTCGTCGCGCATCGGCGCGGTGCAGCCTTCGAGGTAGGAGACGTAGCTGCCCTTGTCGGCGACGATGAGCGTGCGCTCGAACTGCCCGGTATTCTCGGCGTTGATCCGGAAATAGGTGGAAAGCTCCATCGGGCAGCGCACGCCCTCCGGCACATAGACGAAGGTCCCGTCGGAGAAGACGGCGCTGTTGAGGCAGGCGTAATAATTGTCGCGCTGCGGCACCACGCTGCCCAGATATTTGCGGACCAGATCCGGAAATTCGCGGATCGCCTCGCTGATCGATCGGAATATGACGCCGGCGGCCTCCAGCTCCTTGCGGAAGGTGGTGGCGACGGAGACGCTGTCGAACACCGCATCGACCGCGACCTTGCGCGCGCCCTCGACGCCGGCGAGCACCTTCTGCTCCTCGATCGGGATGCCGAGCTTTTCATAGGTGCGGCGGATTTCGGGATCGAGCTCGTCCAATGAGGCGAGCGTCGGCTTCTTCTTCGGCTCGGCGTAATAATAAGCGTCCTGGAAATCGATCGGCGGGATGTCGAGCTTCGCCCAGCTCACCTCCTCCATCGTCAGCCAGGCGCGATAGGCCTTCAGGCGCCAGTCCAGCATCCATTCCGGCTCCTGCTTCTTCGCCGAGATGAAGCGGATCGTGTCCTCGCTGAGCCCCTTGGGCGCGAACTCCTGCTCGATATCGGAGGAGAAGCCCCATTCGTATTTCGCGGCGCGCTCGGCCGCCTCGATCGCCTCCTTGTTGCGGACCTCGCTCATCAATTCACCTGTTCCCCTGCGAATGCAGGGGTCCAGTGCTGGGCTCCTGCCTGCGCAGGCGCACAAGAAAGCTGGTCGAGCGAAACCGCCGCCAACGCCCCGCGCACCGCATCGTTGACGATGCCCATGTGTGGGCGAACCTGGCAGGCCTTTTCGAGAGCGCAATCGTGGCGCTCCGCATCGACGCAGGTCGTCATCTGGATCGGTCCCTCGACCGCCTCGATAATGTCGGCGAGGCTGATCGCCGCGGCGGTGCGGGTGAGCCGCAGGCCGCCCCCCGTGCCGCGTGCGGTTTCGAGCAGGCCGGCCGCGGCGAGGCGGGCGGTGAGCTTCTGCGCGGTGGGCAGCGGGATCCCGGTTTCCTCGGCGAGCAAAGTCGCGGAAAGGCGCGCGCCCGGATCGCGGCGCGCGGCGGCGGCCATCATCACGACCGCATAATCGGCTAGGCTCGTCAGTCTCATGTCTCTCCGGCGCGCTCCCCACGCGCACGAACCGCCGCCGCAGCCAAATCGGAGCGATTCGTTCCGATTGGGCATCTGGTCGTTCGGCGATCCGAAATCAAGCCGCCAATCCTGTCCGCGCGCTGCTTCGAGAGGGAGGGCTAAACAGCGGGCACCCATCTGTGCCATAGGCGCGCGCGATGGCGCTTTACCCGCTTGTCCGCCCCCTCGCCTTCGCGCTCGACGCGGAGCGCGCTCACGCTCTCGCGATCGCCGCGCTCAAGCGGCGGCGGCCGGCCGCGCCGCCGCCGCCCGATCCGGCGCTGGCGATGCGCGTCGCCGAGCTTTCCTTTCCCAACCCGGTGGGCCTTGCCGCGGGCTTCGACAAGAATGCCGAGGTTTTCCGGCAGATGCTCGGGCTCGGCTTCGGCTTCGTCGAGGTCGGAACGCTCACCCCGCGCCCGCAGCCCGGCAATCCCAGGCCGCGCCTGTTCCGCCTCGTCGAGGACCGCGGCGTGATCAATCGCCTGGGCTTCAACAATCGCGGGCAGGCTGAGGCGGCGACGCGGCTCGCCGGCGGCGCGGGAGGCCTTGTCGGCGTCAATATCGGCGCCAACAAGGACAGCGAGGACCGGATCGCGGATTATGCCGCGGGCGTCCGCGCGATGACGGGCGTGGCCGATTATCTCACCGTCAACATCTCCTCGCCCAATACGCCCGGCCTTCGCGCGCTGCAGGATGCCGGCGCGCTCGACGCCCTGCTCGAAGCGGTGATCGAGGCGCGCGGCGCCGGCCCGCCCGTCTTCCTCAAGCTCGCGCCCGATTTGGTGCCGGCGGATATCGACGCGATCGCGCGGGTCGCGATCGATCGACGCGTCGACGCGCTGATCGTCGCCAACACGACGGTGAGCCGGCCAATCCTCAAATCGCCGCAGCGCGACGAGGCGGGTGGTCTCTCCGGCGCGCCGCTGGGGCCGCTCGCCCTCGCGCGGCTTCGCGATTTCGCGAAGGCGACCGGCGGCACGCTGCCGCTGATCGCGGCCGGCGGGATCGCGAGCGGGGCGGACGCGCTGGCGCGGATCCGGGCCGGGGCCAGCCTGGTGCAGCTCTACACCGCCATGGTCTACGAAGGCCCGGGCCTCGCCCGCCGGATCAATCGCGAATTGAAACTTTTGCTTGCGCGCGAAGGCTTTGCGCGCTTGGAGGAGGCGATCGGGGTTGAAAGGTCATAGCTGATGATGAAGCGTTTCCTTCTTGCCGCCCTCCTTTCCGGCGCGCTCGCCGCCGGGCCGGCGCGCCCGCAGGAGGTCCCCGGTACCGCGCCGCTCGCAGCGCCGCGCGCGCCGGTCACGTCGACGCGGGGGATGGTGTCGGCCGCCGATCCGCGCGCGGCCCAGGCCGGGGTCGATATCCTTCGGGCCGGCGGGAGCGCCGCCGACGCCGCCGCCGCGACCATGCTGGCGCTGACCGTGGTCGAACCGCAAAGCTCGGGCATCGGCGGCGGCGGCTTCCTCGTCTATCACGATCAGGCGAGCCGGGAGGTCTCCACCCTCGACGGCCGCGAGACCGCGCCGATGGCGGCGACCGAACGCTATTTCCTCGACGCCAACGGCCAGCCCCGCGCCCATGCCGATGCGGTGCCGGGCGGCCTCAGCGTCGGCGTTCCGGGCAATCTCCGCCTGATCGAGCGCGCCCATGAGGAGCATGGCCGGCTGCCCTGGGCGCGCCTGTTCGAGCCCGCCATCCGCCTTGCCCGCGACGGCTTCGCGATCACGCAGCGGATGCACGACATGCTCGCCATGCCGAACGCGCTCGCCCGGATGACCGATTGGAGCCGCAACCATTATTACCAGCCCGATGGCACGCCCAAGCCGGTCGGCACCGTCATCCGCAATCCCGAGCTCGCGGCGACGCTGGAGCAGATCGCCCGGCTCGGCCCCGACTGGTTCTATACCGGGCCCAATGCCCAGGCGCTGGTCAACACGGCGCGCAACGCGCCGCGCAATCCCGCGGTGATCCAGACCGGCGATCTTGCCGCTTATGAGGTCAAGGAACGGCCGGCCGTGTGCGGCACCTATCGCGGCTATCGCATCTGCGGCATGGGCCCGCCCTCGTCCGGCGCGACCACGGTCTTCGCGATCCTGAAGCAGCTCGAGCGGTTCGACATGTCCGCGCTCGGCCCGGACAATCCCCTATCCTGGCATCTGATCGCCGAATCCGAGCGGCTCGCTTATGCCGATCGCGACACCTATGTCGGCGATCCCGATTTCGTCCGTGTGCCGATCGCCGGGCTGATCGACGATCACTATCTGGCCGAGCGCAGCCAGCTCATCTCCCCGGACCATGTGATGGAGCATGTTGCCGCGGGCACGCCGCCGGGCGCCGCGACGCAGACCACCGCGCCCTCGGACGAGGTCCATTCGACCACGCATTTCGTCGTCGTCGACAGCGACGGCGACATGGCCTCCTACACCTCCACGGTGGAAGGCCCGTGGGGATCGGGGCTCACCACGGGCGGCTATGTGCTGAACAACGAGCTTACCGACTTCACCTTCGCGCCGATGCGCGACGGCGCGCCGGTCGCCAACCGGCCCGAGGCGGGCAAGCGGCCGATGAGCTCGATGTCGCCGACCATCGTCTACAATCCCGACGGAAGCATCCGCCTCGCCGTCGGCGCGGCCGGCGGGCCGACGATCATCGGCCAGGTCGCCAAGGCGATCATCGGCGTGATCGACTGGCACATGTCGGCGCAGGAGGCGATCGCGCAGCCCTTCATCCTCGGCTGGGGCGATCGCGTGCTGATCGAGCGCGGCACCCGGCTGGAGGCGATGGCGCCGCAGCTCACCCGGATGGGTCACCAGATCGTTCCCATCCCCTCCGGCTTCAAGGCGAACGCGATCGAGCGGGTGGACGGCCGCTGGATCGGCGCCGCCGATCCGCGCAGCGAAGGTGTCGCCATCGCGGAATAAGGCGGCTAGGCTCCGAGTCGGGTGACGTAAGGGAAATCCCACGCGCCTGGAGGGGACAGGATGCGGCTGCTCGAACATTTTCCGAACCTGGTCGCGATGTTCTTCGCGCGCGCCCGCGAGAAGGGCGATGCGCCCTTCCTCTGGGCCAAGCAGGACGGCGAATGGCGATCGATAAGCTGGCGCGACGCGGCGTCGGAGGTCGCGCGGCTGTCGGCGGCGCTCAGGCGGCTGGGTCTCAACCCGGGCGACCGGGTGATGCTCGTGTCCGAAAACCGGCCCGAATGGCTGATGAGCGATCTCGCGATCATGGCCGCCGGATGCGTCACCGTCCCGGCCTACAGCACCAATACCGAACGCGATCATCAGCATATCCTGGACGATAGCGGCGCGCGCTGCGTGATCGTGTCGACGACGAAGCTCGCCAAGCCGCTGCTTCCGGCCGCCATCCGCGCCAATGCCTGCGAGCATGTGATCGGCATGGATCCTTTACCCGCGGCGCAGAGCGGCACCGTCCGCTTTCACGCTCGCGCCCAGCTGATCGCCGCCGAAACGCTCGATGCCGAAGCCTGCGCGGCGCAAGCGACCTTCACGCGCGACGATCTCGCCTGCCTCATCTACACCTCGGGGACCGGCGGCGCCCCGCGCGGGGTGATGCAGCATCACGGCGCGATCCTCCACAATGTCGAGGCCTGCGCCGCCCTGATTTCCGAGGATTTCGGTTGGGGCGAGGAGATTTTCCTCTCCTTCCTGCCCGCCAGCCACGCTTACGAGCATACGGGCGGGCAGATGTTCCCGATCGGGCTCGGCGCGCAGATCTATTATTCGGAAGGGCTGGAGAAGCTCGCGACCAATATCGAGGAGGTGCGGCCGACGATCATGGTCGTCGTTCCCCGCCTCTTCGAGGTGCTCCGCCAGCGCATCCTCAACGCCGTCGAGAAGGAGGGGCGGTTCAAGGCCTACCTGTTGAATCGCGCGCTTTCGATCGGCGCCAAGGACTATGCCGGCCACGTTCCTCTGTGGGATCGGCCCATGGACCTGTTCCTCAGCCGCACCGTCCGCCCCAGGATCGCGGCGCGCTTCGGCGGGCGGATCAAGGCGATGGTCTCGGGCGGGGCACCGCTCAATCCCGAGGTCGGCATCTTCTTCCACGCGCTCGGGCTCACGCTCCTCCAGGGCTATGGCCAGACCGAAGCGGCGCCGGTCATCTCGTGCAACCGGCCCAAGGTCGGATTGAAGATGAGCACCGTCGGCCCGCCGCTCCTCAACACCGAGGTGAAGATCGCCGAGGACGGCGAGATCCTGGTCAGGGGCGAGCTCGTCATGAAGGGCTATTGGCGCAACGAGGCGGAGACCGCCCGCGCGCTCCAGGACGGATGGCTGCACACCGGCGATGTCGGCTATCTCGACGAGAAGGGCCGCATCGTCATCACCGATCGCAAGAAGGACATCATCGTCCTCGACAAGGGCGACAATGTCTCGCCCCAGAAGATCGAGGGGATGCTGACCCTTCAGGGCGAGATCCTGCAGGCGATGGTCGTCGGCGACAAGCGGCCCTATGTCGTCGGCCTGATCGTCCCCGATCCCGAATGGTCGGCCGACTGGTGCGCCGCCAACAAGCGCAGTTGCAAGTTCGCCGACATGAAGACCGATCCGGACTTCATCCGGGCGCTTTCCGCCGCGGTCGACCGGGTCAATGCCGACCTGTCCGTGATCGAGAAGGTGCGCCGCTTCATCGTCGCCGACGAGCCGTTCACGGTCGAGAACGAGCAGCTGACGCCGTCGATCAAGATCCGGCGCCACGTCATCCGGGGCATTTACGGAGAGCGCCTCGACGCCCTCTACAAGCGCTGATCGCTATCGTCGCGCGCGGCGATAAGGCGTGAAATCGCCGAGGGCGCAGGAGCCGGTCTCGATCCCGCCCGGCCCGGTCTCCCGCACCGTCACGATGTCGCCGGCGCACAGCTGCCCGGTCGGCGAGCGGGTGACGAGATAGCGGTCGGAACCAAGCTCCGGGCATCCGCCGGACGGATGGTTCACATAGACGATGCTTGAGCTCGCATCGCCGAACAGGATGTCGCCATTGGCGAGCGAGCGATTGCCGCCGAGCCGGCGCTGATCGACGCAATGGACGACCGGTTCGGCCGTGCGCCCCTCCAGAAGCCGCGCCGCCCGGTCCTGCTCGCGCGCCTCCGGGCCCTGCGACGCCTGCGATGCGGCGGTCGCGGCAAGGCCGCCCAGCGCCATGCCGGCGACCGCGATCATTGCCACTGTCTTCATCTTCGCCTCCATCCCACCATGCGGCCAAAACGAACGGGGCCGGTTCGGGTTCAGCCCTTGAACGCGTCCTTGGCGGCGCGCCGAAGGGCCAGCTCCTCGACCGTGCCGGCGCGCATGAACGGATTGGTCGCCCGCTCCATCGCGATCGTCGTCGGCACCGTCGCCTCATTGACGGCGCGGGCGGCCTCGACCCGCAGCAGCCGGTCGGAAATCGCCTGGTTGTCGGGCTCCGCGACCCGCGCATAACGTGCGTTGGCGAGCGTATATTCGTGCGCGCAATAGACCTGCGTGTCCCCGGGCAGCGCCTCCAGCCTGCGCATATTCGCGAACATCTGCGCCGGCGTCCCCTCGAACAGCCGCCCGCATCCCATCGCGAACAACGTATCGCCGATGAACAGGACCGAATCCTCCGCCAGATGATAGGCGATGTGGCCGGCCGTGTGCGCCGGGACCTCAAGCACCTTCGCGATATGCGCGCCGATCCGCACCTCGTCCCCTTCCCCGACCAGCCGATCGAGCGTCGCAATGCGCGCCGCTTCGGCGGCGGGGCCGGTGATCGCGCAGCCGGTCGCCGCCTTGATCGCGGCATTGCCGCCGGTGTGATCGCCGTGCCAGTGCGTGTTCCAGATCTGCGTGATCCGCCAGCCGCGCGCCGCGGCCGCCTCGATCACCGGATCGGCGAGCGCTGGATCGACGACGACGGTTTCGCCGCTGGCCGGGTCATGGACCAGCCACACATAATTGTCCGAAAGAACCGGGATCCGGACGATTTCGAGCATCGCCACGACCTACGCCTTCGCGCCGAGCAAGGCCAGCGCCTCGGCGGCCAGCCGCCGGGTCAGCGCCTCGGCGGGTTCGCCCGGTCGGCCGAGCCGCGCCGATTGCCCTGCCCAGGCCGGGCTGAACGAAAGGTCGCCTTCCGCCTCGGCGGCCCGGCGCAGCGGCGCGAGCGCGCTCGCGGCATAAGGATAAGGCGGCGCTTCCGCCCGGATCGGGCCGAGATCGCGGGTCAGCCGGCCGGGCAGGCCGCGCGCACGGCCGCCGCTGATCAGGTTGGTGAAGGCGGTCAGCTCCGCTTCGGGCCCGGCGAGTGCCGCGCGGTGCGCCGGATGGATCAGGCTTTCGGGGCAGTGGAGATAGGCGGTCCCGAGCTGCACCGCGCTCGCGCCGAGCGCCAGCGCCGCCGCGATCCCGCGCGCGTCGGCGATCCCGCCCGCCGCGATCACCGGCACGTCCACCGCATCGGCGATCTGCGGCACCAGTGCCATCAGCCCCATCGGCGCACCGGCATCGGTGGGCAGCCAGTCGCTGGCATGTCCGCCCGCTTCCCAGCCTTGCGCGATCACCGCATCGACGCCGGCCGCCGCGAGCCGCCGCGCCGATTCGACTCCGGTCGCGCTGGCGATGACGAGCCGTGCCGCGGCCCGGACGCGCTCGAGCAAAGGCCGGTCCGGAAGCCCGAAGTGGAAGCTGACGATGTCGGGCCGCACTTCCTCGACGACCGCGCACATCGCCGCGTCGAACGGCAGCCGCAGCGGCGGCGCCTCATCGGGGGGGCCCACGCCATATTCCGCATAATAGGGGCTCAGAAGCGCGCGCCAGTCCGCTTCGTCGGGCGGCGGCGGCATCGTGTGGCAGAAGAAATTGAGATTGATCGGGCCGGTGGCGCGCGCCCGCAGCATGGCGACCTGCTCGCGTACCGCATCCGGCGTCAAAAGCGCGCAGGGGAGCGAGCCGACCCCGCCGCCACGCATCGCCGCGACGGCGAGGTCGACGCCGCCCGCGCCGGCCATCGGCGCCTGGATGATCGGCGTCGCGGCGCCGGCAAGGTCGATCCAGCGCCGATCGGTCCAGCTCACCACGTCCCCGTGTTCGGCATCGAGGCCCATGGCTCGGCCGGCTCGAGATAGCCGTCCTGAAGCAGCTCGATCGAGATGCCGTCGGGCGTGCGAACGAAGGCCATATGGCCGTCGCGCGGCGGCCGGTTGATGGTGACTCCCGCGTCCTTCAGGCGCTGGCAGGTCGCGTAGATATCGTCGACCTGAAAGGCGATGTGGCCGAAATTGCGCCCGCCGGAATATTCCTCCGGGTCCCAATTGTAGGTGAGCTCCACCTCCGCTTCGTCATCGGGCGCGGCGAGGTAGATGAGGGTGAAGCGCCCCTTCTCGCTCTCCATCCGCCGCGTCTCTTCCAGGCCGAGAAGGTTGAAGAAACGCACAGTGGAATCGGGATCGGTGACGCGGATCATGGTGTGGAGATATTTCATGGTTCGATCTTCCCCGGCGCATTGTGAGTCGCACGCCCGCGCCTTAGGCTCGCGCTGTGCCACAGATGGGGGGCCGGCATGAAGATCAAAGCCATGATCGTGGGCCTGTCCGCGATCGCCCTTGGCGGCGTCGCGCTCGCGCAGGATTGGGGGACGCCGGCCGGGGACGATCCGTTCGCTGCCGATTATGCCCGGAGCCGCGCCCTGTGCCGGTCGCTCCAGGGACATGCACCGCCGCCTGCCGACCTGCCGGACGCGGGGACGCGCGGGAGCCTGCGCGGCTGTTCGTCGGAGGCGCTCTATTACGGGATCGGCATGCCCGCCGATCCAGTCCAGGCGCGGCTGTGCGCCTATGCGGAGATTGCCGAGGGCCGCGCCGATGCACCCTTCTCCGGAAACGTCATGCTGATGACGATCTATGCGAACGGCGTCGGCGCGCGCCGCGACCTCGATCTCGCAACCCGTTTCGCCTGCGGGCTGGACGGCGCCCCGGCGGAGATGGACGGTCGGATCAGCCACCTTGCCGATCTGAAGGCGCGGAATTGGCAGGGGCGCGACTTCAGCTACTGCAACGACATCACCAGCGGCCTCGCCATGGGCTATTGCGCCAGCCACGACGCCGCCATCGCCGAGGCGGGGCGCGCCGCCGAGATCGCCCGCATTTCCCGCACCTGGCCGCCGGCGGTCCGGCGGACCTTCGCCGCGCTCCTCGCCGCGCGCGATGCCTATGCGGCGCTTCGCGGCACGAGCGAGACCGACATGTCGGGCAGCGCGCGGGTGGCGATGGCCACCGAATCCACCGAATCGGCGCGGGCGGAATTTCTCGGTCTGTTGCGCCTCCTCGAAGCAGGGAGGCTGCCCGCGGCCAGCGCGGCCGAATTCGCCGCCGCCGATCGCCGGCTCAACCAGGCCTATGCCGCAGCCCGGCGCGGGATCGGCGACATGGGCGGCACGGTCGGCTGGAGCGACATCCAGCGCACCCAGCGCGCCTGGATCACCTATCGTGATGCCTTTCTCGCCTTCGCCGCGCTTCGCTATCCCCGTGTCGCGCGCAGCAGCCTTGCCGCCGCATTGACCGAACGCAGGACCGCGATCCTCGACGACATGATCGGATAAACGCTTCGTCGTCATAAATGCACGGTTCATCGCCGTCATGCGATTCCCCCGTGGCCGCCGCGCATCGGGCGCGGCCGCATTCAAGGAGGGGATCAATGACTGAAATCCTGCGCGGCAACCGAGCCGCGCTCATCGCCGCGGCCATTCTCGGCCTCGGCATCGTCATCGGCGGCTATCTGCTCGGCGATGGCCTCAGGCGCGCCCGGATGGCCGATCGCGCCGTCACCATGCGCGGCCTTGCCGAGCGCGACGTCACCGCCGATCTCGCCACCTGGTCGATCGGCTTCGGCCGCGAAGGCACCGATCTTGCCGCCGTCCAGAACGACATCGAAAGCGACACCGCCAAGATTCGCGCCTTTTTCCGCGCGGCGGGATTCCCGGCGGAGGTCGTCACCGACGGCGGCGGATCGGTCAGCTCGCGATACGACAGCGATCGCCAGGCGCAGATCTATTCGATCAATCGCAACCTTCAGTTCCGAAGCAATGACGTGATGCGCGCGCAGCGTGCCTATGCCCGCCAGTTCGATCTCATCCGCCAGGGCGTGCCGCTGCAGGGCGGATCGGGCATGACCTACACCTTCACCAGGCTGAACGAGATCAAGCCGCAGATGATCGCCGATTCGACCCGCGATGCCCGGCACGCGGCCGAGCAGTTCGCGCGCGATTCAGGGAGCCAGGTCGGCGCGATCCGATCGGCCACCCAGGGCTATTTCTCGATCGGCGCGCGTGACGGCGCCGGCGGCGAGGATGGCGGTGGCGACAACAGCTCGCCGCTCCAGAAGGTGCGCGTCGTGACGACGATCGACTTCTATCTCGAATGAGGCGACGGCGCCGGCGGCGGTGACGAGGCCTCCGGCAAGGACGCCGCCGCCGGCGCCTCGACCTCGTGAACCGTCGCAAGACTCGCCGCGGCGGCGCGGCCGGCGTCGCTGTCCGGGGCCGCAGCGACGACGCGTCGGTACAAGCGCTCGGCCTCGTCCATATGCCCCGCCTCGCCGGCGATCGTGCCGGCCAGCAACAGCGCATCGGGATTGTCGGGCGCGAGCCTGAGGGCATGTTCGATATCGGCCTGCGCGCGCGGTTCGTGCTGGCGGTGCGCCAGCGCGGCGGAAAGATACCAGGCCATCGGATCGTCGGCGACAAGCGTCAGCGCCTGATCGAGATCGGCGCGCGCCGCGTCGAGGCTGCCGAGCGAGACCAGCGCGCGGGCGCGATCGAGCCGCACCTCGCCACGCATCTGATCGGAGAGCGCATCGCTCCGCAGCGCCGCATCGAAGGCCTGGATCGCGCGCGCGGCTTCGCCGCCGGCAAGCCAGGCATTGCCGGCCTGGACCCAGAAATCGGGCGCGCGGGCATCGGCGGCGCCAAGCTCCCCGGCGGCCTGCTCATAATCCTCGGCCGCTTCGCGCCACCGCTCCAGCCCGACATAGGCAAGGCCCATGCACTGGCGCGCATAGATGCCGCCGCCGACGATCCGCCAGCCGCTGGCGGCCTCGAGCCCCGCCTCGGGCGAGGCGCGCACCTGATCGACGCAGGCGCGATAGCGCGCGCGCGTCTCGGCGTCGGGCACCGGGTTGGCAGTCGCCTGGAGGCCGGCGATGAGGATCAGCGGTAGGAAGGGCATCTAGCCGATTTGCTCCATCAGGCCCGCGACGGTCGCGGTCAGCAGCGCGATGTCGCTTTCGCGCGAAAGGCGGTGATCGCCGTCCTTGACGAGCGTCACCTGCACATCGTCTGAACGCACGAGGCGGGCGATTTCGGGCGCCCACGTCCAGGGCACGTCGGCGTCGCGCTGGCCGTGGAGCAGGCGGATCGGGCATCCGATGTCGATCGGCGCGTGCATCATCCGCATCGCCTCGCCGCTTTCCCAGAAGGCGCGCGTGGTGACATAGGGCGTATCGCCATAAGGCGAGTCCTCCACCAGCCTGCCGTCGCGAAGGATCGTCATCTTCTGCGCCTCGGTGAAGCCCCAGCCGGTGAAATCGGGTGCAGCAGCAATGCCGACCAGGCCCTTCACCGCCCGTGGTCGCGCCAGCGCGGCATGGAGCATCAGCCAGCCGCCCATCGACGATCCGACAAGCACGACGTCGCCGCCGGCCACCTGATCGATCATCGCGAGCACGTCGCCGAGCCAGCCGGCGAGCGTCTGCGCCTCGAAGTCGCCACTGCTCTGGCCGCAACCGCCATAATCGAAGCGAAGGAAGGCGCGCCCCTGCGCTTCGGCCCAGGCATCGAGCGCGAGCGCCTTCGTCCCCTCCATGTCGGACATGTAGCCGGGCAGGAAGACGAGGCACGGCGCGCGGCCCGCACGATGGCGATAGGCGAGCATCCGCCCGTCCGCGCCGGCAAGGAAGGAGAAATCGGTCATGGCGCGGGCCTTAGCAGCGCCGCGCCACGACCGACAGGGTGGCTAGCCGGCGAGGAACGAATCCACCGCCGCGCGGAAACGCTCGGGCTGATCGAGCATGATGAAGTGGGCGGCGCCTTCCACCGGCACGACGCGGATCGAGGGCGCGGCGGCATAGGCGCCGGCGAAGACGGACTGGAACATCGCCGCGCGCGCCGGATCGGGCACCGCATAGAGCACGGTCGTCGGCACCCGGCCGATGGCGGGGACATCGCCGCGCAGATCGGTCGTCATGTCCTCATAGAGCGCCTGGCCGACCGCCGCCCGGTTCGAGGCGTTGAGCCAGGCGCCGATCTGCGCGCGGCCGGAGTCGGTCAGCGACATGTTCGGCGGCGAAGGCTGGGCCCCATTCCCGTTGGCGATCGCATCGCGCATCTGCTGCGCGACCGGACGGAGCGAATCGACGCTCGCCCCCGGGCCCATCAGCGTGCCGAGGAAAGGGAGCGAATCGACGATCATCAGCTTCGAGATGCGATCGCCATGATCGCGCGCCAGCATCATGCCGACCAGCCCGCCCATCGAGTGGCCGATGACGGCGGTGCTTCGGATATGATTGTCGTCGAGATAGCGAACGATGTCCGACGTGATTCCCGCCAGCGTCCCTTCCGAACGGTTGGCGCCGGGATCGTCGCCACCGAAGCCGTTGACCTGGACGAGGAGGACACGGTGGCCGCGCGCGACCTCCGGCGCGATCCCGTCCCACACCGCGCGCGGGCTGGCGAGGCCGGGAATGAGGACCACCGGATCGCCGCTGCCGATCGACACCACCGAAATATGGGCGAGCCGGGTCTCGGCCGATGCGCTCGCCGGAACGGTGGCGGGCGGGCTGGCCGGCGCCTGGGCATGGAGAATCGGGGTCGCGCAACAGGCAAGGCTCGCGAAAGCGAGGAGTCGGCAGATATGCATTTGGGTCACTCCGTTGCTGGATCTTCGAAAATGGCTTCGATCGATTGGCCGAACAGGCCGGCGATCCTGAAAGCGAGCGGGAGCGAGGGATCGTATTTCCCCGTCTCGATCGCGTTGACGCTCTGGCGCGAGACGCCGAGCCGGTCGGCCAGGTCCTGCTGGCTCCAGTCGCGCTCGGCGCGAAGCACCCTGAGCCGGTTCTTCATTTCCGCGCCTTGTTGATGATCCCGCCGAGGCCGAGGCCGACGCACCAGACGATGAACGCCCAATAAGCGGGCAGATGCGGCGCGAGTCCGAAATCCTCGAAAAAGCCCCAGATCGTCGCGACGACGAGCAGGAAGCCGGTCGCGACCAGCATCTTTCGCACCGCGAGCGCGCGCTGATATTCGTCCGTCTCCTCGACGAGCAGGCGGCCGAGAGCCCAGATCACCCCGAGCAGCGGCAGCGCCGGCACGATGGCGATCGCATAGAGCGCCGGGCCGTCCACATGGAGCCGATCATGCGCCGTGATCGCCCCCAGCAATCCGATCACATAAGCGGCCGACAGCGGCAATGCGCGGCGGGAATAGGCCATCGCGGCGGGCGTCGCGCAGCCTTTTCGGCGCGAATAGAGGGCGGCTTCGCGCCCCATCCACATCAGCGCGGCAAGCGCCGGGATCCACAGGGGAATCAGGGCCCAGCCCTCGACGCGCCACATATTGGTGAGGGCCGGCATGAGGCCCATCAGCGCAACGAACAGAATCATCGCGACAATGAGGCGGCCGCGCGGCGCTGGTGAAAGTTCGGCATCGAAGGCCATGGAAGGCGTCCTTTTCATTTTGTAAAGGCTGCTTTACGTACCGGGCAGCAACCTGTCAAGCATGCTGGACATTATATACTTTACAAAGCGCCCCTCTTAGCCTAGAGAGAGGGCATGACGAACATCACCGCACCCCGCTTCACCGACGAGGCCGCTGCCCGCGAGCATCTGGAGGCTATCCGCTGGCCGGACGGTCCCGTTTGCCCACATTGTGGATCGTTCGCAGCCACGCGGCTTCCGGCGGTTCGCGGCAAGCCTTCCAAGCGCAACCCTGAGGGCAAGCTCCGCCACGGCATCATCCAGTGCAACGATTGCCGCCAGCAATACAGCGTCACTGTCGGCACCGTCTTTGAGGACAGCAAGGTTCCGCTCAACAAGTGGCTGCTCTGCAATCACCTCCTGGTATCGAGCAAGAAGGGCATTTCCGCCCATCAGATCCACCGTATGCTGGGCGTCACCTACAAGACGGCCTGGTTCATGTGCCACCGTATCCGCGAGGCGATGACGACCGACGCCACCCCTATGGGCGGCGAAGGCGTCGCGATCGAGGCAGACGAGACCTATTTCGGCAAGGACAAGACCGCCGCTCCGTCGCGCACCCCCATCCGCAACATGAACAAGATCGTCTCGCTTATCGACCGCAACACCGGCGTGGCCCGCTCGTTCGTCGTCACCGAGCGCCTGAATGCCGAGACCGTCGCTCACATCCTCTACACGAACGTTGACCGCGCCAGCACGCTCTACACCGACGAAGCGCAGCATTATGTCCGCCCTGGTCGCGAGTTTGCCGCGCACTACAGCGTGAACCATCAGGCGAAAGAGTATGTCCGCCACGGCGCCCCGGAAATCACCACCAATACGATCGAGGGCTTTTTCGGAATCTTCAAGCGCGGCATGCGCGGCGTCTATCAGCACTGCGGCCAGCAGCATTTGCAGCGCTACGTGGCCGAATTTGACTTCCGCTACTCGCACCGCGCGGCCTGCGGCTATGACGACGAGAGCCGCGCCAACGTCGCGCTGCTCGGCATCGAGGGCAAGCGCCTGACCTATCGGCGGACTTGTGGGGCCCAAGCCTAAATCCAAGCCTCGCAAGCTGATCGGGGAGCGCAGGAAGCGTTGGACTAGTTCGTGAAATATCGGGGACTTGACGCAAATTGCGACTCTGCCTGAGTCACTTAACGCCTGTGGATAAAGGGGACTAATCGCACCTATGACTCCGTCTGTCGCAGACCCGCCCCGGTTCGTCGTGACAAGCGCCACAAATCCCATGTAAGAAAACCTGACAGGGAGAATGGGAGTCGAGTCATGGTGGCCAGTCGCGAGACCGAGATTGAACGCAACTACCAGTACTTTGTCACCCATGTGACCGCGCTCCTGCCGCAGCATCGAGGCCGTTACGCTCTCCTCCGGCATGAGGGGGTGATTGAGATTTATGACGAACTTATCGATGCGTTCGTAGCTGGACATTCCCAATTCGCAGATGGCATGTTCTCAATTCAAGAGGTGACTGACGTGCCTCTTGATTTGGGGTTCTATTCACATGCCGATCCTCAAGGGCCGATTTGCTGACGGCAAGCCAATAGTCGATGTTGGCCTCGCCCCCGTCTTGCCTAGCCCGGGCGAGGTGAGGCCGTTCGCGGAACCCTCTTCATTCCAAATGACCCCTCTGCGAGCCCTTTTGGATACAGGGGCAGACGGCACGAGCATCACGCGACAGGTCGCTCGTTCACATAACCTGACGTACATGGGTCTGAGGGCCGCCCGGGGCATTGGTGGGCGGGAAAGACTCCCGACATGGATGACGGCCCTTAGCTTCTTCTATCCTGAGGATGCGGACTTCGAGGGCGACAACCACGTCACCACTAACGTCTTTATCTTTCCGCGCCCCCTACTTGCGCTGGAAATCCGCGACTTCGACGAGTTTGATGTGATTATCGGTCGCGACGTGCTGGCGGACTATCAATTCAACAGCAACAAGGGCGATTGGCAGTTAATCCTAGCCTAGCCGCCGCACTCCTGCTTGCCCTTGCCGGGACGTCCGGTCACATCCTTCCCCAGCGGCTTGTGCTTTTGCGGGGGAGTCGCCAGCATCCGCCGGAGAACCTCGTCTTCTCTTTGGTCGGTGTCTGTCATGCCTCAGCCCCTATCACAGGTGCGACCAAGAACACAGATTGCAGTGGACGCGCTCTATGTCCTGAATTACCCCGAGTTCGCCACCCAGGTCATGCGGGTTGTTGCGCACTGGGCTCATATCGACGGCAACCTCGCAAGCACTTTGTCACTGATGATGAAGGCCGATGTCGCGACTGGCGCTGCCATGTATACCGCGCTCAACGGTGCCGATGCCCGCAAGGCCGCCCTGCTTGCGGCGGCAAAGGAGGCTTTGCCCGAGCATCTTTATGTCGTGCTGAGGGCCGTCTTGAAGGCGACCGCGTTTTCACGCAGCCAGCGCAACGAGTTTGTACATCACGTTTGGGGTGTTGCAGACCAGCTCCCCGACGCTCTATTGCTCTTGCATCCGAACGTCGTCTTGGCGGTGAACGTCAGCCATCGCCAGAGGATCGAGATTCTGCCTGACGGCCGTGGAGTGATCGCCCCCAAGGACTATGACTATTCGAAAATTGCGGTCTACCGGGCCAACGACTTTCAAAAGGCGGTAGAGGATGCTTCCGAGTCGGAGGAGTTATTTAAGGGGCTGTATCGCCTCGTGAAGACGCAAGGCGAAGAAGAGCTGAGGTGGCTATTGCGCGTCCCTCGAATTCAACAAGCGCTTCAACCCCTGATCCTCGAAAGTAGTCCTGCAACTCGGCGAAAATTGCGTCCGCCAAGCGAGCGGAAAAATCGCCGCGCTTGATAAGCGCGGCCAACTGATCTTGAGAAAGAGCGCCGGCCTGTCTCTTATCCTCTGTCATGCTGGGCCTGCTTTGTAAAGTATACAATGTCCAGCATGCTTGTCACGCTTGATGGCCAGCGCCTCCGCCCGCGCGGCTTGCCGCCGCTGCGGGCGGAGCCTATATCCGTCGCATGGCACGCGGCCGCGCAACCACGACCACGACCGTCACCCCGGGCCTCCCGGGGGCGATCGGCGCGCGCGTCACCGGCTGACGCGACGGGCCGGCGCCCGCCCGGGAACGGGTGGGCCGGCGCCGCTCTCCCGTTCCGCTCTTTTCCTCAGGCGCCGAGCCGTGCATTAGGCGCGCGAAGGACAGGAACGACCCGATGGACATGCTTTCGATCACGCTTCCCGACGGCTCCGTGCGCGAGGTCGCGCCGGGAACGACCCCGGCGGACATCGCGGCGGCAATCGGCCCCGGCCTCGCCAAGGCCGCGCTCGCCGCGAAGGTCGACGGCGAAGTGCGCGATCTCGCCCGGCCGCTGGAGAAGGATTCCAGCCTCGCCATCGTCACCGCCCGCGACGAGAAGGAGGCGCTCGAGCTCGTTCGTCACGATTATGCCCACGTCCTCGCCGAGGCGGTGCAGCATCTGTTCCCCGGCACCCAGATCACCTTCGGCCCGGCGACCGACGACGGCTTCTATTATGATTTCGCGCCCGCCCCCGATCGCGGGCCCTTCACCGAGGAGGACCTGCCGGTCATCGAGGAGGAGATGCGGCGCATCATCGCGCGCGACGAGCCGCTGATTCGCGAGGTCTGGACGCGCGAGCAGCTGATCGATCGCTGGACGCGGCAGGGCGAGGCCTTCAAGGCCGAATGGGCCGCCGAGCTGCCCGAGGACGAGGAGCTGACCGTCTATCGCGCCGGCCGCGGCGAGGACGCATGGCTCGACATGTGCCGCGGTCCCCACCTCGCCTCGACCGGCAAGCTCGATCCGCAGGCGTTCAAGCTGACCCGCGTGTCGGGCGCCTATTGGCGCGGCGACCAGAACAATCCGCAGCTCTCGCGCATCTACGGCACCGGCTGGCTCAACAAGAAGCAGCTCGACGCGCATCTCGTCCGGCTCGAAGAGGCGGCGAAGCGCGATCACCGCAAGATCGGCCAGGAGATGGACCTGTTCCACCTTCAGTCCGAAGCGCATGGCAGCGTCTTCTGGCACCCCAAGGGATTCCTGATCTGGCGCCAGCTCGAAGCCTATATGCGCCGCCGGCTGGACGCTGCCGGCTATGTCGAGGTGAAGACCCCGCAGCTCATGGACGCGCGCCAGTGGGAGCGCTCGGGCCATTGGGGCAAATATCGCGAGAACATGTTCGTCGTTCCCGACGAGATCCCCTCGACCGACGAGGACGGCCCCGTCCTCTCCGGGACCGGCGACCTGATGGCGCTGAAGCCGATGAACTGCCCGGCGCACGTCCTCATCTTCAAGCAGGGGATCACCTCCTATCGCGAGCTGCCCATCCGCCTCGCCGAATTCGGCTGCTGCCACCGCAACGAGCCGCACGGCGCGCTCCACGGCATCATGCGCGTGCGCCAGTTCACCCAGGACGATGCCCATATTTTCTGTCGCGAGGACCAGCTGATCGACGAGATCCGGGCCTTCTGCGACCTGCTCGACAGCGTCTACCGGGACCTCGGCTTCGATTCCTACGCGATCAAGCTCGCGCTTCGGCCGGAGAAAAGGTTCGGCAGCGACGAGATGTGGGACAAGGCGGAGCAGGTGCTTCGCGACGCCGTCCATGCCGCCGGTCGCGACACCGCGGATTATGGCTGGGAGGAACTTTCCGGCGAGGGCGCCTTCTATGCGCCGAAGCTCGAATTCCACCTGACCGATGCGATCGGCCGAACCTGGCAGGTCGGCACGATCCAGGCGGACGAAGTGCTGCCCGAGCGGCTCGACGCGAGCTATGTCGGCGAGGATGGCGAGCGTCACCGCCCGGTGATGCTCCACCGCGCGATCCTCGGCACGTTCGAGCGGTTCATCGGCATATTGATCGAACATCATGCCGGCCGCTTCCCGCTCTGGCTCGCGCCGGTCCAGGCGGTGGTCGCGACGATCGTCTCCGACGCCGATGATTATGCGAAGGAGGTGGTGGCGAAGCTCGAGGCCGCGGGCCTTCGCGCCGAGGCCGACATCCGCAACGAGAAGATCAACTACAAGGTGCGCGAGCACAGCCTCGCCCACGTCCCCTACCTGCTCGTCGTCGGCAAGCGCGAGGCCGACGAGCGCACGATCGCGCTCCGCCCGCTCGGCGAAGGCGCGAAGCAGGAGGTGATTGCCCTCGACGCGCTGGTCGATCGGCTTCGCCTGGAGGCGCTGCCGCCCGACCTGCGCCGCTAATTTGCGCGCGCGGATCGCCGCATCTTTCAAATCCTCGCCCGAACGACTAGGTGGAGGAACCATTTGGGCATCAGGAGAAGCCAACATACGTCCGCCAATGAACCGGCGCCTCGCCGCCCCGCCGATGAACGGCCCCCGCTTCAACGAATTCATCAGCTCGCCGCGCGTTCGCGTGATCGACGAAAATGGCGAGAATCTCGGCGTCATGCTGACCGCCGAGGCGATCGAGCAGGCCGCTGAGGCCGGGCTCGACCTCGTCGAGGTCTCGCCCAACGCGGACCCGCCCGTCGCCAAGTTCCTCGATGTCGGGAAATTCAAGTACGAGGCGCAGAAGAAGGCGAACCTCGCCCGCAAGACCCAGAAGACGCAGGAGATCAAGGAGATCAAGATGCGTCCGAACATCGACGATCACGATTACGATACGAAGATGAAGAAGGTGAACGACTTCATCGGCGAGGGCGACAAGGTGAAGGTGACGCTGCGCTTCCGCGGACGCGAGCTGGCGCATGGCGAGCTTGGCATGCAGCTGCTCCAGCGGGTCCAGGCGGACGTCGCCGAAATCGCGAAGGTCGAACAGCATCCGCGCATGGAAGGGCGCCAGATGCTGATGGTGCTCGCGCCGCGCTGAGCCGGCGCTCAGACGGCGCGCGGCACGCCCGGCCGCCCCGTCGGGCATTCGAGCGCCGCGCGATCCCAACGGCCGAGATCGGCCGCCGCCTCATAGGTCGATTCGAGAAAGGCGAGCAGCGCCGCGTCGGGGTCGCTCGCGCTGCGTACGGCCTCGTAATCGAGCACGAACTCGCCGAGCGCGGCATCGAAGCGTGCCGATTCGGGCCTCACCCCGGCTTCGGCGAAGCCTTCGGGCGTCGGATAAGCATAGGAATAGAAGAACGGCCCGCCCTCCGCGCCGGCGCCGCCCGGCCAGAATCCGGCGCTTGAGACCTCGTGGCTATAGGCTTCGCGGGTGACTGCGTCGGGCAGGTTCACGATCCCGCCGGGATGGCGCGGCGCGGTCCGGCCCGAAAAGCGGGTGACGGCAAGGTCGAAGCTGCCCCAGAAGAAATGGACCGGGCTGACCTTGCCGAGGAAGGATGACCGGAACAGCCGAAGCACGCGATCGGCCGAGACGAGCGCGCCGAGCAGGCGACGGGCGACATCGGGCTCGCAGGCGCGCGGCGCCCGGTCCTCGGCGAAGGGGATGGCCGGATCGACCTCATTGGGCGCGGGGTGGATGCGAACGCGATGGCCGGCCTTCGCGAGCATCGTCATCGCGGCGGCATGGAAATCGGCGACCGTCATCGACTCGAAGGGCAGTGCGCGTCGCCCCGATCGATCCTCGAGCACCAGCGCGCAATCGACGAGGTCGAGCGCCAGCGTGAACGGCCCGGACGGGGCGTGGACCGGCTCGGTCGAAAGCCCGCGCGGCGTGAGGTGCAACGTCAGGTGCCAGCCATGATTGCGCCACGGCAGGACGGCCGTCGGCACCTTGCCGATCACCTGCGCGAAATAGTGCAATGTGACGATGGTCGGTCGATCGGCCGCAGTGAGCAACGGCCAGGGAGAATCTTGCACGTCGGCCTCCGCAAGCCCCCCGACGCTAGACGGCTTCAATCCGCGCCGAAAGTCCTTTAGGGCCGCTCGTCGATGAACGAAGAACTCGAAACGATGACGCGCGACTGGCTCGCGCGGATCGCGGGCGCCGGGGATCTGGCGGCGCTGGAGGCGGAGCGGGTCGCGGCGCTCGGCAAGCAGGGCGCGGTGACCGCCCTGCTCAAGACGCTGGGCGGCATGAGCCCGGAGGAGCGGCAGGTTCGCGGCCCCGCCATCCACGGTCTTCGCGAGGCGGTGACCGCGGCGATCGCGGCGCGCAAGACCGCGCTCGACGATGCCGAGCTCGAACGGCGGCTGGCGAGCGAGACGATCGACGTGACGCTGCCGGTCGATAGCGGGGCGCGCGGCACCGTCCATCCGGTGAGCCAGGTGATGGACGAGCTGGCCGAGATTTTCGCCGATCTCGGCTTCGCGGTCGCGACCGGGCCGGAGATCGAGGACCAGTGGCACAATTTCACCGCGCTCAACATGCCGGAAACGCATCCGGCGCGCGCGATGCACGACACCTTCTACCTGCGCGCCGGCGAGGGCGAGGAGGCGAAGGTGCTTCGCACCCACACCTCTCCCGTGCAGATCCGCACGATGCAGTCGCAGGAGCCGCCGATCCGCATCATCGCGCCGGGGCGGACCTATCGATCCGACAGCGACGCGACGCACACGCCGATGTTCCACCAGATCGAAGGCCTCGTCATCGATCGGGGCATCCACATGGGCCATCTGAAATGGACGCTCGAGACCTTTCTCAAGGCCTATTTCGAGCGCGACGACATCGTGCTTCGCCTGCGCCCCTCCTATTTCCCGTTCACCGAGCCTTCGGCCGAGGTGGATGTGGGCTACACGATCCAGAACGGCCGGCGGGTGCTCGGCGGCAGCGAGAGGTGGATGGAGCTTTTGGGCTCGGGCATGGTCCATCCGCGCGTCATCGCGGCCTGCGGGCTCGATCCCGACGAATGGCAGGGCTTCGCCTTCGGCTGCGGCATCGATCGGCTGGCGATGCTCAAATATGGCATGGACGATCTGCGCGCCTTCTTCGACGGCGACGTGCGCTGGCTGAAACATTACGGCTTCGGCGCGCTCGACGTGCCGACACTGAGCGGAGGCGTGAGCGCATGAACGTCGGGTTCAGCCCACAGGATCGCTCGTCCCGGGCGAGGTCGAGGGGCGCCGGCACGGATTCATCATGGGCGCCGCTCGACTGCGCTCGCGGCGATCGGAGTCCGGCATGAAGTTCACCCTCTCCTGGCTTCGCGACCATCTCGACACCGACGCCGATCTCGCGGCGATCGTCGACAGGCTCACTGCCATCGGGCTTGAGGTCGAGAGCGTCGAGAACCCGGCGGATCGCCTCGCGCCCTTCATCGTCGCCGAGGTGCTGAGCGCCGCGCCGCATCCGCAGGCGGACAAGCTCCAGGTGCTCAGCGTCGACGACGGCAGCGGCGCGCCGGTGCAGGTGGTGTGCGGCGCGCCCAATGCCCGCGCGGGCCTGAAGGGCGTCTTCGGCGCGCCAGGCGCCTATGTGCCGGGCAGCGACATCACGCTGAAGGTGGCGGCGATCCGCGGCGTCGAGAGCCGCGGCATGATGTGCTCGGTCCGCGAACTGGAGCTCGGCGACGACCATGACGGCATTATCGAGCTTCCCGCCGACGCGCCGGTCGGGGCGAATTACGCCGCCTGGGCCGGCCTCGACGATCCGGTGATCGACGTGTCGGTGACGCCGAACCGGCAGGACGCGATGGGTGTCCACGGCATCGCCCGCGATCTGGCCGCCGCCGGCCTCGGCACGCTGAAGCCGGTCGCGGTGCCCGACATCGCCGGGACCTTCCCCTGCCCGATCGAGATCCGCACCGACGATCGCGAGGGTTGCCCCGCCTTTTACGGGCGCGTCGTGCGCGGCGTCGGCAACGGCGCCTCGCCGGCCTGGCTGCAGCGCCGGCTGAAGGCCGTCGGCCAGCGGCCGATCAGCGCCCTGGTCGACATGACCAATTATATCATGCTGTCCTACGGCCGGCCGCTCCACGTTTACGATCTCGCGAAGCTGGACGGCGCGCTGGTCGCCCGCCGCGCGCGCGACGGCGAGGAGGTGCTGGCGCTCAACGGCAAGAGCTATCGGCTCGATCCCTCGATCACCGTCATCGCCGACGATGCCGCGGTCCACGACATCGGCGGCATCATGGGCGGCGAGCATTCGGGGGTGAGCGAGACGACGACCGACATCGTCATCGAATGCGCCTATTTCACCCCGGAGCATATCGCGCTTACGGGGCAGAAGCTCGGCCTCGCCTCCGACGCGCGCAGCCGTTTCGAGCGCGGCGTCGATCCGGCCTTTCTCGACGCCGGGCTCGCGCTCGCGACGCAGATGGCGATCGACCTTGCGGGCGGCGAGCCGTCCCAGATCGTTCGCGCGGGCGAGCCGCCGCTGCGGCCGCGCTCGATCGCCTATGATCCCGCGCGCTGCGAGAAGCTCGCCGGCGTCGCCGTCTCCGAGGACCGGCAGCAACAGATCCTCCAGCGGCTGGGCTTCACGGTCACGCGCGATTCGCCCTGGCAGGTCGCGGTGCCGTCATGGCGTCGCGACGTGGACGGCGCCGCCGACATCGTCGAGGAGGTGATCCGGATCGAAGGGCTCGACCGGATTCCCTCGACCCCGCTGCCGCGCGCCGCCGGCGTCGCCCGCCCCACCGCGACGCCGATGCAGAAGATCGAGCGCAAGGTCCGCCGTGCCGCCGCGGCGCGCGGGCTGGACGAGGCGGTGACCTGGAGCTTCATCGCCGAGGATGAGGCGGCGCTGTTCGGCGGCGCGCCCTGGTCGCTCGCCAATCCGATCAGCGAGGATCTGAAGGCGATGCGCCCCTCGCTCCTCCCCGGGCTGCTCGGCGCGGCCCGCCGCAACCTCGCGCGCGGCGCCGCCAGCGTGCGGCTGTTCGAAATCGGGCGGCGCTATTGCGCCGATGGCGAGCGGCTGACGCTCGGGCTGGTGCTCGCCGGTGCCCGGCCGCGCGACTGGCGGGGCGGGGGCGGTGCATTCGACGCCTTCGACGCGAAGGCCGAGGCGCAGGCGCTGCTCGCCGCGGCAGGCGCGCCCGACAGCCTCCAGATCCTCGGAGAGGCGCCGGCGGGAGTCTATCACCCCGGCCGATCCGGGCGGTTTGCGCTCGGCCCGAAGGCGGTGCTCGCCGAATTCGGCGCGCTCCATCCCCGGCTGGCCCGCGCGTTCGATCTCGACAATGCCGTCGCGGCGGAGATTTTCCTGGACGCGATCCCGGCGCGGCGGGCCAGCGGCCATATGCGCGGCGCCTATGCTCCGCCCGCGCTCCAGGGCGTGACGCGCGACTTCGCTTTCCTGGTCCCGGCCGATACCCGCGCCGGCGATCTGCTGCGCGCGGTGCGCGGCGCCGACAAGACTGCGATCGTCGATGCCCGGCTGTTCGATGTCTTCACCGGCCAGAACGTGCCCGAGGGGCAGAAGTCGCTCGCCGTCGAAATCGCGCTCCAGCCGGCCGAGAAGAGCTTCACGGACGAAGAGCTCAAGGCCATTTCGGATCGGATCGTCGCCGCGGCCGCGAAGCTCGGGGCGACCCTGCGGGCCTGATTACTGCGTCTGGACGAGCGCGTCGGTGACATGCCACCGCCCGTCGAGCCAGGCGCAGATTTCCCGCGCGCCCGGATGGTCATAGGCGGCGTAGCGCGCCTTCAGCGTCTCGATCCTCTCGCCGAGCCGATCGAGCCCCCGATCCTGCAGCGTCAGCAGGTCGCGGCGGACTCGCTCCGCAAGCGCGTCGCCAAGCACCGTCCGCGCGGCGCGCGCGAAGGCGCCGGCATATTCATAGGCCTCGCCCGCCGCATAGCTTTCCGCGAGCGTCAGCGCGGAAATGCGGCTCAGCACCGGCTGCGAGGCGAGGTTGATCCCGTGGGCGGCAACGAAGGAGCCGATCCCCGCCGGCCGCCCGGTAAAGGCCCGAAGATGCAGGTGGCGCGACATGTTGGCGCCGTCGTTCACCGGATAATTGTCCCACAGGAAGGGCTTGCGCCGCAGCTGCTCCGAAACGCGCGCAAGGTGGCCGGTCGTGAACTGGCGCGCGCAGACCTCCTCGCCGGTCCACATGATGCCGATCGCCGGATCGAGCAGCCGGCCGAGCGTTTCGAGATAATGGTCCGGCCGCGCTCCGAAGGCGACGTCGAGGATCGGATCGTCGGAATAATAAGAGGGGCACAGCAGGAGGCGGCTGGCATCGCTCCGCTCGGCGGCGAAGCCGGCGATCGCCGCCTGGCGTTCGGCCAGGTCGGGAACGTCGCCCTTCATGTCGTCGAAAAGGATCGCGAGATCGTCGGGCTTCAGCGCGTTGATCTCGGCGATCTTGCGGGCGAGGCCCTCCTGCCAGTCGCGGCCCTCGTGGAGGTGGATTTCGAACGGGCTGAGGCCGATTCCGAAGCGAACGCCGGCGGCGCGGCACTGGCGCGCGAAGCTGGCGAGTTGATCGAACTCCGCCTCGGGCCACGGCTCCTGCCAGCGGCGGCGCAGGAAGGCGTCCGCCTTCGGCGCATAGAGGTAGAATCGATAGCCGTGCGGGGCGAGGAAGGCGACCGCGTCGCGCCGGTCGGCCCAAGTCCAGGGCAGGCCGAAAAAGCCCTCGATCAGGCCGAGCTCCGGGATCACGCGCCGCCTTCCAGCGCATTGATCGCTTCATGGACGCGCGCCTCGATCTCGCCGCGCTTGAGCCCCGGCGGTATCGGTTCGGCGAAGCGCATCGTGACGATTCCCGGGCGCTTCACGAACCTGCCCCGCGGCCACAGCCAGCCGCTGTCGAGCGCGACCGCCGCGACCGGCAGCTTGAGCGCGCGATAGAGGCCGGCGAAGCCGGGCTGGAGCGGCGGCGTCTCGCCGGGCCGCACCCGCGTTCCTTCCGGGAAAATCAGGATCGGCCGGCCCTCGGCGATCGCCGCCTCGGCGGCGCGCATCATCTGCCTCAGCGCCGCTGCGCCCCCGGAGCGATCGACCGGGATCGCGCCATAAGCGGTGACGATCCGGCCCCAGAAGGGAATCCGCGCAAGCTCGCGCTTCAGCACCATCGCCGGCTCGTCGAGCATCAGCACGATCTCGATCGTCTCGAACATCGACTGATGCTTGGCCGCGACGAGGACGGCGCCTTTGGGCGGCGCCCCCTCGATCCGGCTGCGGATGCCGAGAATGTTGGCGCAGCACCAGCGGTGATAGCGCGCCCAGCTGTGCGCCCAGCCGCGCGCGGCGCGCTCGCCGAACAGGCTGATCGGATAAGCGAGGAACACCGCGATCGCGGTCCAGCCATAGAAGACGAGCGCGAACAGCGCCGAACGCAGCACGGCCATCAGATGCCGACCAGGTCCGCCGCGCGGCCAAGCAGATATTTGTTATATTCGCTGAACATCTGGCCAAGGCTCGGATCGGTCGGCACGGCGTCGGCGAGGATGGCGAGGCCCGCGCCGCAGCGCTTGCGTATCTCATAGCGGGCGCGGGCCATGTGCAGGTCGTTGGTGACCAGCCGGATCGATCGGACATGGTAGCGGGTCACCCATCGGGCGACCTCGTCGGCGTTGGAGCGCGTATCGAACGCGTCGCGCCCCAGCGTCACGCAGCAATCCATCAGCGAGGGCCGGACGTGATAGACGCGTTCGAGATCGGCCTGGCGCACGGCGCGGTCGACGCCCGAGATCAGCATTCTCGGCGCAAGGCCGCGATCGAGCGTCGCGAAGCCGCGCTCGAGCCGGCCCGTGCCGCCGGTCACGACGACGATCGCGTCCGTATGCTGGTCGCCCGCCGGCCGCGCGATCGACACGGCGAAGGCGGCATAGCCCAGCACGTAGGCGAGCAGCGCGAAGGCGGCGAGGCGGATGAGCCAGCGGATCACAGCAATCGTCCCAATGCCCGAAGAATCGTGATTCTCGCCACCAGCATCGCGAGCAGGACGCCAAAGACCGGCAGCACCACCAGCGCGCCCCACGCGACCGGCGGCAGGGCGGCCGAGCCGATCAGTTCCGAGCCGAGCGCGGCCACCTGCCGGCCGAGGAGGATCAGGACGATCGCCGCGAGGATGAACCCGATCAGCCCGCCGAACAGCGCATCGAGCGCAATCCGCCGCTGGAACAGCCGCGCCACCTGCACGTCGGTCGCCCCCATGAAGTGGAGGATCTCGATCGTGCCGCGATGGGTGTCGAGCGCCGCGCGCGCCGCCAGGACGACGGTCGCGGCGGTCGCGCCGACCATCAGGACGACGAGCCCGACGGCGAGCCATTTGAGCGCGCCGATCAGCCGGGCCAGCGGCGCAAGCCACTGGGCATCGTCGTCGACCCGCGCCGCCGGCGCCGCCGCCGTCACCGCCGCCCGCAGCCGCGCCAGCGCGCCGGTATCGTCTGGCGGCAGATCGACGTCGACCAGCGCCGGCACCGGCAGGTCGCTTTCCAGGCCCCCTGCGCCGATCCAGGGTTCGAGCAGGGCATGAACCTCGGCCTCGGGGACGATCCTGACCTGGCCGACACCGGGGATGGCGTGCGCCGCGCGGGCCGCCGCGTTCGCCTGCGCCGCGCGGGTCGCCGGATTGGGCTCGACCACCTGGATCGTGATCCGGCCGCCGATCTGGTCCTTGAGCCGCGCGGCCGCGCCGCCAAGGCCAAGCCCGGCCGCGGCGGCGAGCACGGTCAGGAACATCATGATCGCGATCACCCAGGGCATCGGCCCGGCCATCCGGCCTTCGGGCAGCAGCCCGCGCTCGGCGGCGCCGAATCGTCGCGTCCCGGCCTTCATGCTTCGGGCCTTTGCGGCGGATGGCGAAGCGCACCGGTCGGATCGGCAAGCTGCCCGCGATCGAGGCGGAGCATCTCGGCACGCTGGACCCGCGAGAGCAGGTGAAGATCGTGGGTCGCGACGACGACGGTGGTGCCGAGCTTGTTGAGCGAATCGAACAGGTGCAGCAGCCTTTTCGCCATGTCCGGGTCGACATTGCCGGTCGGCTCGTCGGCGACGAGCAGCTCGGGCCGGCCGATCACGGCGCGTGCAATGGCGACGCGCTGCTGCTCGCCGCCCGACAGCGTCGCCGGCCGCGCGCTGGCCCGGTCGGCGAGGCCGACCCAGGCGAGCATCTCGCTGACCGGATGGTGGAGATCGGCCTCCGCCACGCCCGACACACGCAGCGGCAGCGCCACATTGTCATAGGCCGACAGATGCGGGACGAGCCGGAATTCCTGGAACACGACGCCGATCCGGCGGCGGAATCCCGGCAGCCGCCCGCGCGGCATCGTCACGATATCCTCGCCGAACAGACGGATCAGCCCGCGGCTGGGGCGCAGCGCGAGATAGAGCAGCTTGAGCAGCGACGTCTTTCCGGCGCCGGACGGGCCGGTCAGGAAGTAGAACCCGCCCTGCTTGAGAGAGAAGCTGAGATCCGACAGCGTCTCGGCGCCGGTCCCGTAGCGCAGGCCGACATTCTCGAACTGGACGATCGGACCGCTGGCGTTCAAGACGCTCCCCGCTCTTCGCTGACCTTGCCCCCGCGCTGCAATGCCACGCGCCCCGCGCGCGCGTAAAGCCCGTCCGGAATGGCGCGGAAATCCGCCGACTCTTGCGCGAACCGCTCGCAACATGCTTAGAGTCGCGAAAGAACAGGCAAGGCAACCCGATGATCCTCTCCTGCCCGTCCTGCCAGACCCGCTATGTCGTCCCGGACAGCGCGATCGGCCCGGCCGGACGCAAGGTCCGCTGCGCCGGCTGCCGGCACAGCTGGTTCCAGGAAGGCGTTGCCCCGGCGCGGCCCGCCATGGCCGAACCGGAGGACGACGGCGGGCCCGCGCCGGGCGAGGAGGCCGCCCCGCCTCCCCCCGTCGCTTTCGCGCCGGGCGCCGAGGAGTCGGGGGAAAGCTCGTTCCTCAATCCGCGCCCGCGCCGCAATCCCGCCCGGCGCTGGACGATCGCGGCGATCGCCTTCGCGCTTGTCGTCACCGGCGCCGCACTCGCGATCAGCTATTTCGGCCTTCCCGTCTTCGCGGAACGGCTGCTGCCGGTCCAGGATGCCGATGCGCTCGGCATTTCGGGGACGGCGACGCCGAGTCAGCTCGCCAGCGGCAACACCTTGCTCGAGGTCCAGGGAGAGATCGTCAATCGCACCGGCGAGACGCAGCGCGTGCCGCAGATCCGCGCGCAGCTCAAGGATGCCGCTGGGCGGGTCGTCTACAGCTGGTCGATTGCGCCGCCGGTGGCCGAGCTCGGGCCGCATGCCCGCGCGACCTTCAACAACGCCAATGTCGACGTGCCGCGCGAGGGCCGCAACCTGATCCTCAGCTTCGCGCCCCTGTCCTGACCATGCGGATCGGAATCCTCACCGGCGGCGGCGACGTGCCGGGGCTGAATGCCTGCATCCGCTCGGTCGTGCTGTCGGCCGACGACCTCGGCTGGGAGGTGATGGGCTTCCGCCGCGGCTGGGAAGGCGTGATGCGGATCGATCCAGGCGATCCTGCAAGCATTGCGGCCAACAGTCTGGTGCTCGATCGCAACAATGTCCGCGGCATCGACCGGATGGGCGGGACGATGCTCCATACCTCGCGCACCGATCCGCGCACGCAGAAGGATGGCGACGAGACGCCGCATGTGCTCGACGTGCTCGAAAGGCTCGGGGTCGATGCGATGGTGACGCTCGGCGGCGATGGGACGCTGCGCTTCTCCGCCCATCTCTCCGCACAGGGCGTTCCGGTCATCTCGGTACCCAAGACGATGGATAACGACGTCTTCGGCACCGATTACTGCATCGGCTTTTCGACCGCGGTGAGCCGCTCGGTCGAGGCGATCAACGCGCTGAGGACGACGATCGAGAGCCACGAGCGGATCGGGATCATCGAACTGTTCGGGCGCAGGAGCGGCGAGACGGCATTGCTCGCCGGCTTCCTCGCCCAGGTCGACCGCACCGTGATCGCGGAGGTGCCGGCGGATCTCGACGTGCTGCTGCCGTTGCTGGCCGAGGACAAGGCGTCCAACCCCGATCATTATGCGATGTGCGTCATTTCGGAAGGCGCGAAGATCGCCGGCGACAATGGTGGCGAGGGCGACATCGCCAAATCGGCGATCGATCGCGCCGACGGCAGCGTCGGCCAGCGCCTCGGCCGCGAGGTCACCGCCCGGACCGGCAGCGGCGTCGTCGTCCAGGAGCTTGCCTATCTGATGCGCGCCGGCGAGCCGGACGCGATGGACCGGATGGTCGGCTTCGCCTTTGGCGGGCTCGCGGTTCAGCTGCTCGGTCGCGGCGAGGGCGGGCGGATGGTGACCTTGACCGACGGCAATTACGGCCATGTGCCGATCGACACGCTGCTCCACGGCCGCAAGTCGGTCGATGTCTCCGCGCTCTACGACCGCGCCAGCTACCGCGCCCGGCTGATGCGTGTCGAGGGGATGCCGATGTTCCTTTATTGAGGGCCGTTGCCTTCGCCCGAAGTCGCTGCTAGAGGCCCCGCTTCCTACCGGCCCCCGGGTTTCCCGCGGGGAGATTCACGTGCGGTCGTGGCGGAACTGGTAGACGCGCAGCGTTGAGGTCGCTGTGGCCGAAAGGCCGTGGAAGTTCGAGTCTTCTCGACCGCACCATTTTTCCTGCTTATTCGCGATGTGACTGCTCTGAAGAGCGGCTTCGGCTTAGAATCGCCGAGGGGGACGAGTAAGCACATGTTACCGTCGGACGAACACTGGCTCCTGTGGCTAGGTCTAGTCGCCCTGTGCCTCTATCTCCTTTGGTGGCTCTTTGGACCTCCGGCAATAAAGCGGCGAGAGGAAAAACAGGCGCTGCGAGAGGAAAAAGCGCAGCTAATTCACGCGAGAGCCGGCTCCGCTCCCTATCATGTGCGAGGTGCCCTTGCTGAATTTCGACGCAACTATTCATCGGGCTATGGCGATTTTGATTTTGGTCATGAAATGTCGCCGCTCGTTTGCTTCGGCTATCGAGTTGGTCGATCGAGGGGCCTGCCCGAGATAATGCGAAGAGAAATTCTTGAGTATGCGCTTTACGCCGACTATGATGAAGTTCTGGCTTTTTTGCCCGCATCGTACAGGGCCGGATGGGGCAAACCACTGAGCTATAGAAGATTTAATCGGATATTGTGGCATCTCCAATGGTTGGCTGATCTTCGCGCCGGTCGTCGGAACATGGAGACCGCCATTCTTCACTGGCGTTCGGACGCACATTGGCTTGCTTCGACCCAAGCCGAGATCGTCCGTAGATACCGAGCGGTATGACCGAATCATCAAAAACCCGGGAAATCCAAAGGTTCTACGATTTCGGTCGCCATGGCAGTGCTACAGATCGGGCAACGCCCAGTCGATCGGCCTCAGGCCCTTCGATTCGAGGAAGGCATTGGCCTTCGAAAAATGCCGGCAGCCGAAGAAGCCGTTATGGGCCGAGAGCGGCGAGGGATGCGGCGCCTTCAGCACCAAATGTCGGCTGGTATCGACGAAGGCGGCCTTGCGCTGGGCATAGGCGCCCCAGAGCATGAACACGACCGGCTCGGGCTTCTCGTTGACCAGCCGGACGATCGCGTCGGTGAATCGCTCCCAGCCCTTGCCTTGGTGCGCGGCGGCGCGGCCCATCTCGACGGTGAGCACCGAATTGAGCAGCAGCACGCCCTGCCGCGCCCAATGTTCGAGAAAGCCGTGGCGCGGCCGCGCGATGCCGAGGTCGGTCTCCAGTTCCTTGTAGATATTCTGAAGGCTGGGCGGCGGCCGCACGCCCGGCTGGACCGAAAAGCACAGGCCATGCGCCTGGCCGACGCCGTGATAGGGATCCTGGCCGAGGATCACGACCCGGACCCGATCGAGCGGCGTGAGATCGAGCGCACGGAAATATTCGCTTCCCCTGGGGAAGATGCGCGCGCCCCGCGCCTTCTCGGCGAGCAGGAAGCGCTTGAGCTCGGCCATGTAGGGCGACGCGAATTCGGCGGCGAGCGGCATCTTCCAGCTTTCGTGCAGCCTCACCGTGTCGCTCATGATCCCAAGCATGGCGGGCGCGGGCGGATTCGCCAAGCCATTGCGGATCGCGTGGCGGCGGCGCACAAGCATCGCCGTGGGGAGCCTGCCGCCAGCATCAGCCGAACCCGAGGCGCGCGCGCTCGGCTTCTGGCTGTGCCTGGCTCTGGTCGTCGGCAATTTCGTCGGCTCCGGCATCTATCTGCTGCCGGCCCAGCTCGCGCCTTATGGCTGGAATGCGCTGTGGGGCTGGATCGTTACCATCGCCGGCGCGATGTGCCTCGCCTATGTCTTCGCCCGCCTCGCCCGGGCGATGCCCTTCGCGCCGGGCCCCTATGCCTATGTCGAGAGGGCGTTCGGATCGCTGCCGGCGTTCGTCGTCGCGTGGAGCTACTGGGTGTCGCTCTGGGTCGGCAATGCCGCGATCGGGACGGCGGCGATCTCCTATCTTTCGACCTTCGCGCCGGCGCTGGCGGCCCCGGGCGCGTCGGCCGCGGCGACGATCGCCCTGCTCTGGCTGCTGACCCTCGTGAACTGCATCAGCGTGCGCGCCGGCGGCGCCGTCCAGGCGGTGACGGTGGTCATCAAGCTGATCCCGCTCGTCGTCGTCATCCTCCTTGCCGCGCTGCTCATGGCCAAAGGCGAAGCGCATCCCGCCATTCCCTACCGCACGCAGGACATCAGCCTGTCGGCGATCAGCGCCGCAGGCGCGCTGACCTTGTGGGCGATGCTCGGCATCGAATGCGCCGCGATCGTCAGCCGGCGGGTGCGCGATCCGGCGCGCAACGTGCCGCGCGCGACCCTGATCGGCACCGCCTTTGCCGGCCTCGTCTATCTCCTCACCTCGACGCCGATCACGACCCTGCTTCCGATCGAGCAGGTGGCGAACTCCAACGCCCCGTTCGCCCTGTTCGTGGAGCATTACTGGAATCCAGAAATCGCGCGCTTCGTCGCGCTGTTCGCGGCGGTGAGCGCGGCGGGAACGCTGAACGGCTTCACCCTCCTTCAGGGCGAGCTGCCGCTGGCGATGGCGCGCGACGGGACCTTCCCGCGCTGGTTCGCGAAGGTCTCGCGGCGGGAGATCCCGGTGCGCGGCCTCATCCTCTCCAGCCTGCTCTCGACCATCCTGCTCGCCGCCAATGCGAGCCGGACCATGTCGGGGCTGTTCGCGTTCATGGCGCTGCTCGCGACCTCGGCGGCGCTCGTCCTCTACCTCGCCTGCGCGCTGGCGGTGCTGCGCCTGCAATGGACCGGCGCGATGGCGCGCAGCCTGCCGCTGACGCTGATCGCCGGGCTTGGGACGATCTACGCCTTGTGGACGCTGCGCGGCGCGGGGCCGGAGGCGACCGGCTGGGGCACGGTGCTGCTGCTGGTCGGCATTCCGGTCTATGTCGCGATGCGGCTCACCAATTCGCGGGCGGCGCGTCCAGCCGCGTCTCCGGAATGATCCGCCTGAGCTTGCGCGCGAAGCTCCTGAGGCAGACCTCGCTCTCCCCCAGCGGCCCCGGCCTGTAGAGCGACGAGCCCATGCCCTGCTGCACGCGGCGGATCAGCGCCGTATCCTCGGCATTGACCTGCCGGTTGATCCGCCAGTTGAGATAGCGCGCCGCCTTCATCTCGCGGCGATCGTCGGGCAGCGCGTAGCTGATCTCTCGGATCATCGTGCGCGTCGGCGAAACCGGCACGAAATGCATGAAATCGACCTGGTCGGGATAGATGTCGAAGGCGACGTTCGGCCACAGCTTGAAATAGAGCCAGGTCCGCCCCGCGCCCGCCGGCAGGAAATGCTGATAGGCGCGCTCGGAGATGTTCGACGATGGCTGCTCGCGAAGCGCGCCGCTCATCCGGTCGACATGCGCGCCCGCCTCGATCGCATAGCTCTTGCCGAACAGGCGGGTGAGGCCGGGATGGGCGACGTCGATGTGGAGGCCGTCCGAATAATTGTCGGCGACATTCTTCCAGTTGACGTCGCGCGGCCGCATCGTGATCCGGCCGAGCGCGCGAAGCTCCTCGAAGCGGTGCGGCGCGATCTCCGTCTCGTAAGGCGCCATCATCGCAGCAACGCTCGGTCCACCGCTTTCCAGCCGGACGAACAGGAAGCCCCGCCAACGCTCCAGTTCGACCGGGATCAAGCCCCACTCCGCCGCGTCGAAACCACGATAATCCTCGCGATGCGGCAGCGCGACCAGGCGGCCGTCGGTCGCATAGGTCCAGGCGTGATAGGGGCAGGTCAGCCGCTTCGCGCAGCCTTCGTGCCCGTCCACCAGCCGCGATCCGCGGTGGCGGCAGACATTGGCGAAGGCCCGGGCCGCGCCGTCCTGCCCGCGAATGACCAGGATGCTCTCTCCGAGCAGCTCCAGCGTCCGCCAGTCGCCCGGGTTCGGCATGTCGCTGTCGTGGCAGACAATCTGCCATGAGGGACGGATGACCCGCTCCATTTCAACCTTGAAATAATCGGCGTCCCAATAGGTCCAGCCGGGTAGGCTGAGATCGTCGGTCGGGTCGCTTTGCGACAGCGGCAGGCGGGCAATGTCGGACATGAAGGCGATGATAGCATAGTCTCGCCGCGTCGAACCCGAAAACGGTTCCGCTTGCCGCGATCCCCCTCTATCCCTCGGCCGATGGCCCGCGAAGACAAGATGACTGGCGAGACGGCGACGCCGATGATGGCGCAATATCTCGCGCTGAAGGCGGAAGCCGGCGATTGCCTCCTCTTCTACCGGATGGGCGACTTCTTCGAGCTGTTCTTCGAGGATGCCCGGATCGCCGCCGCCGATCTCGACATCGCGCTGACCGCGCGCGGGACTCATGAGGGCCAGCCGATCCCGATGTGCGGCGTCCCGGTCCACGCCGCCGAATCCTATCTCGCCCGGCTGATCCGCGCCGGCCGTCGCGTCGCCATCGCCGAGCAGGTCGAAAGCCCCGCGGAGGCGAAGAAGCGCGGCTCCAAGGCCGTCGTTGCCCGCGCGATCGTGCGCGTCGTCACCGCCGGCACGTTGACCGAGGAGGCGTTGCTCGATTCGCGCGCCGCGAACTGGCTCGCCGTCGTCGCGAAGGCGGGGGATCGCTACGGCATTGCCGCCGCCGACATCTCGACCGGCCGTTTCGAGCTGAGCTCGGTGCCCGCCGGCGCGCTCGATGCCGAGCTGGCGCGGCTCGGCGCGGCCGAGATCTTGTCCAACGACGCCATCCCCGGCGCGCGCCAATGGTCCTCGGGCTTCGACAGCCTCGCCGCCGAGCGCAAGCTCAAGGATCGCTTCGGGGTGGCGACGCTCGACGGCTTCGGCTCGTTCGACCGCGCGGCGCTGTGCGCGGCCGGCGGCCTGCTCGCCTATCTCGACGAGGTCGCGCGCGAATCGCTGACCTTCCTGCGTCCCCCGGTGATGATCGCGGCGGGCGATCACATGATGATCGACGCGGCGACGCGCGAGAGCCTTGAGCTGACCCGTTCCGCCGCGGGCGGGCGCGCCGGCAGCCTGCTCGCCGCGGTCGACCGGACGGTGACCGGTGCCGGTGCGCGGCTGCTCGCCGCCGATCTCGGCGCACCCTTGCTCGATCGGGCCCGGATCGAGGCGCGGCTCGACCTTGTCGACGCCCTCGAACGCGACGGCGGCACCCGCGACTGGCTTCGCCGACAGCTGCGCGCCTTGCCCGACATCGGCCGCGCGCTTGGCCGGATCGTCGCCGGACGCGGCTCGCCACGCGATCTCGGCCAGCTTCGCGACGGCCTTGGCGAAGCGCGGCGGATGCACGATCATCTCGCGCACGCGGCCGAGCCGACTGCCCTCTTGAACGAGCTGCTTCCGGCGCTCACCGGCCATGGCGCGCTGGTCGATCTCCTCACCCGCGCGCTGGTGCCCGCGCCGCCGATCGATGCGGCGCAGGGCGGCTATATCGCCGAGGGCTATGACGCCGCGCTCGATGCCCTGCGTGCGACCGGCGGCGACGGCCGGCGCGCGATCGCGGCGCTCGAAGCGCGCTACCGGGCCGAGACGGGCATCGCGAGCCTCAAGATCCGCCACAACAATGTGCTCGGCTATCATATCGAGGTGCCGGCGAAGGCGGCCGACAGATTGATGGCGGCCGATTCGGGCTTCACCCACCGCCAGACGCTGGCCGGAGTGGTCCGCTTCAACGCGCCCGATTTGCACGAGCAGGCAATGAAGGTCGGCCAGGCCGGCGCCCATGCGCTCGCTGCGGAGGCCGCGCATCTGGAGGAGCTGACCGAGGCCGCGCTTCGGCGGGCCGAGCCGATCGCCGCCACCGCCGACGCGCTCGCCCGGCTCGACGTCGCCGCCGCGCTCGCCGAGCGCGCGATCGAGGACGGCTGGTGCCGCCCGCATCTCGAGGAGCAACCCTGCTTCGACGTCGAAGGGGGCCGGCATCCGGTGGTTGAGGAAGCGCTCAAGGCCTCGGGCGCCCGCTTCGTCGCCAATGATTGCCGGCTCGACGAAGCGGAGCGGCTCTGGCTCGTCACCGGCCCGAACATGGGTGGCAAATCCACCTTCCTTCGCCAGAACGCGCTGATCGCGATCCTCGCCCAGGCGGGCAGCTTCGTGCCCGCGGCCAGGGCGAGGCTCGGCCTCGTCGACCGGCTTTTCAGCCGGGTCGGCGCCTCCGACAATCTCGCGCGCGGCCGCTCGACCTTCATGGTCGAAATGGTCGAAACCGCCGCGATCCTCGCCCAGGCGACACCGAGCAGCTTCGTCATTCTCGACGAGGTCGGGCGCGGCACCTCCACTTATGACGGCCTCGCCATCGCCTGGGCGGTGGTGGAGGCGATCCACGACATCGCCCGCTGCCGCTGCCTGTTCGCGACCCATTATCATGAGCTGACCCGGCTCGCCGAGCGGCTCGACGCGCTCTCGCTCCACCATGTCCGCGCGCGCGAGTGGAGGGGCGATCTCGTCCTGCTGCACGAGCTCGCCGAGGGCCCGGCCGACCGGAGCTACGGCATCGCGGTGGCGAAACTCGCCGGCCTCCCGCCGGCGGTGCTCGCTCGCGCCGCATCGGTGCTCGCCAAGCTGGAGCAGGGCCGCGCCGCGACCGGCGGCATCGCCGCCGGGCTGGACGACCTGCCGCTCTTCGCCGCGCTCGCGGAAGAGCCGGCGGCCGTCGATCCGCTCCGCGCGGCGCTGGACGAGATCGAGCCGGACAGCCTCAGCCCGCGCGAGGCGCTGGAAATCGTCTATCGCCTGAAGTCGCTCAGCCGCGCCTGAGCACCGTGTAGCCGAGCGTCCGGCGCATCCGGAAACCGAGCAGCTCATAGAGCCGGATCGTCGCCTCATGCTCGGCGAAGACGTGGAGGAAGGGCACGTCGCCCTCGGCCTGGATGCGCCGAGTGACGAGGCGGGTGAGCACCTGCGCGAGGCCCCGGCCGCGATGATCGGGATGGGTGCACACGCCGCTGACCTCGCGCATGCCCGGCACGGCGAGCCGCTCGCCGGCCATCGCGATCAGCCGCCCTTCCTCGCGCACGCCGATGAACCGGCCGAGCCGGTGCGTGCGCGCATAGAAGGGTCCCGGCCTCGTCAGCGTCGCCAGAGCGAACATCTCGGGCGCGTCGTCGTCGCCGAGCGCCAGCACGTCGAGATCATGTGCCGCGTCCTCGATCGGCCGCTCGGCGACCATCTGGCCGAGCGTCGCTTCGAGTTCGATGTCGAGACCCTCGGGCAGCGGCATCGGCTCGGCCTCGACCATCGAGATGACGCCGCCGGGCGCGGCGAGCGCGGCGAGCGCCTCGGTGCTCCGCGCGCTCGCATCGGCTGCGGCGGCGAAGGCGGCGATGTCCGCGGGGAATCGCCAGGCCCGCGCATCGCCCTCGGCCAGATGGGCCTGGCGGCTGGTCAGCGCGCTCCAGAACGGCCTGTCGAGCGGATGGTCCATGCCGTCTCTTTAGGGGGAAATCGACCTTTCCTCAAAATGGCTGCGCGCCCAGCCAGGAGAAGATTGTCTGTGGCATCGCCTGGGGCTTGACCCATCCCCTGGGGCCGGCCGTAACCGGCCCGGGTCGAAGCGAAAGGACGGCGATGCGCGGGTGGTTGGGACCGGCGGAAATGGCGGCGCGGCTGGGCGTCAGCGTGAAGGCGCTGCGCGTTTATGAGCGCGCCGGACTGGTGACGCCCGACCGGACCGCCGCCAATTACCGCCGCTACGGCCCCGCCCATGCGGCGCGGCTCCACCAGGTGCTCGCGCTGAAGCGGCTCGGCCTGCCGCTGGCAAGGATTGCCGGGCTGCTCGCCGGGCGTCTCGCCAGCCTCGATTCGGTGCTCGCGCTCCAGCAGCAGATGCTGGAGACCCGGGCGACGGAGCTGCGCGAGGCGCTGGCGGCGATCGGCGCCGCCCGCGCCCGGCTGCAGGAAGGCGGCGACCTCTCGCTCGACGATCTGGCAACCCTGACAAGGAAGAGCGTGATGACGATGAAGAGCGACGAAGCGATGGCCGCGGCGCTGAAACCCGCGGTGGACCGGCATTTTTCGGCCGAGGAGCAGCAGCGACTGGCTGCCAATGCGCCCTATTTCGACCAGGAGCAGGTGAGCCGTGAATGGGATTCGCTGATCGCCGAGGCGAAGGCGCTGGCGGCAACGGGCGATCCGGCCAGCCCTGAAGCAAAGGATCTGGCGCGGCGCTGGTTCGCGCAGATCGAGCGCTTCACCGGGGGCGATCCGGACGTGACCGCTCGGCTCGGGCGGGTGTGGAGCGAATCGATGCAGGACCCGGCCGCGGCGAAGGACCTGCCGTTGACGCCCGAGCTGATGGCCTTCGTCGGCGCGGCCCGGCGCGCGGCGACAGGCGAGGACGCGTGACGCGGCGGCCATGAGGACCTATTCCGGTTCCCATGGCCAGCCGGTTCGAGACGATTCCAAATCGCCGTCAGATCATCGATCGGCGCGCGCTCGACGAGGCGCTTGCCGCCGGCGACCGCGCCGCGGCCTTGCTCAAGCAGGCGCTCGCCAATGGGCGCGCCGAGATTGCCCGGCGGCTCGACGAGCGGCCCTATGCCGGCACCGAGACGGCGGCCGCTTATGCCTTCCTGACCGACCAGATCGTCCGCCTGGCCTTCGACCATGTGACCCGCAGGCTCCATCCGCTCGCCAATCCGACGACGTCCGAGCGGCTGCTGCTGATGGCCGTCGGCGGCTATGGCCGGGGCGAGATGGCGCTCCATTCGGATGTCGATCTCGCCTTCGTGACGCCGTGGAAGGACACGCGCTGGACCGAGACCGCGACCGAGGAGATTCTCTATCTCCTCTGGGATCTCGGCCTCAAGGTCAGCCAGTCCTCGCGAAGCGTCGACGAGATGATGCGGATGATCGCCGCCGACCAGACGATCCTGACCGCGATCCTCGAAGGCCGTTACGTATGGGGCGACGAGGCGGTCTATGAGGAGGTGCGCGCGCGCTTCTGGAATCGCGTCGGCGCGGCCGAAATCCGCGCTTTCGCCAAGGACAAGCTCGACGAGCGCGAGGCCCGCCATCAGCGCATGGGCGACAGCCGCTATGTCGTCGAGCCCAATATCAAGGAAGGCAAGGGCGGCCTTCGCGATCTGCACACGCTCTACTGGATCGGCAAATATGCCTATCGCCTGCAGAGCGCCGCCGAGCTCGTCGACGTCGGGCTGCTGACGCCCGCCGAGTGGCGCGCCTTCCACCGGGCCGAGCGATTCCTCTGGGCGGTGCGCTGCCACCTCCACATCGTCGCCGGCCGCGCCGAGGAGCGGCTGACCTTCGACGTCCAGCCCGAGCTCGCGCGGCGGATGAACTATGCCGACCGGCCCGGCAGTTCCGCGGTCGAGCGGTTCATGCGGCACTATTTCCTCAACGCGAAGACGGTCGGCGACCTCACCGGCGTCTTCCTCGCCCATCTCGACGAGAAGTTCGCGCGGCGCGGCCAGCGCTATCTCTCGCTCCCCTCCTTCCGCCGGCGGCCATCGCGGCTGGACGGGTTCCTGCTCGATCGCGGCCGTCTCGCCACGCCGGACGATCCCGGCTTCTTCGCCGAAAAGCCGGTGCGACTGATCCAGATGTTCGCGCTGGCCGAGAGGAACCGGCTCGAAATCCACCCGATGGCGATGCGCGCCGCCGCCGCCAACGCCAAGCTGATCGACGCGGACGTGCGCGCCGATCCGGCGGCGAACGCGCTGTTCCTCGACGTGCTCACCTCGCCGCGCGATCCGGAAACGGTGCTGCGGTGGATGAACGAGGCGGGGATATTCGGCCGCTTCGTTCCCGATTTCGGCCGCGTCGTCGCCCAGATGCAGTTCGACATGTATCATCACTATACGGTCGACGAGCATACGATCCGCGCGATCGGCCTGCTGGCGCGGATCGAGCAGGGCGCGCTCAAGGCCGATCATCCGCTGGCGACCAGCCTGTTCAAATATATCGCCTCGCGCCGCGTCCTCTATGTCGCGGTGCTGCTCCACGACATCGCCAAGGGCCGGCGCGGCGATCACAGCGAGCTTGGCGCCGAGCTTGCGCTCACCTTGTGCCCGCGCTTCGGGCTCGATCCGGCCGAGACCGAGACCGTCGCATGGCTGGTTCGCTGGCACCTGCTCATGTCGGCGACGGCGCAGAAGCGCGACCTTTCCGATCCCAAGACAATCCAGGATTTCGTCGCGCGGGTGAAGAGCCTGGAGCGCCTTCGCCTGCTCTACATCCTGACCGTCGTCGATATCCGCGCGGTCGGCCCCGGCACCTGGAACGAGTGGAAAAGCGAGCTTCTGCGCGCGCTGTTCGAGGCGGCCGAGGAACAGTTGCGGCTCGGCCATGTCGAGACGGGACGCAAGGAGCGGATCGCGGCGATGCAGGAGGAGCTTGCCGGGCGGCTCGGCTGGCGCCCGGCCCGGCTCGCCCGGTTCATCGCGGCCCTGCCCGACAGCTACTGGCTGGCCGAGCCGGTCGAGACCATCGAGCGCAACGCGCGGCTTCTCGATTCGGGGCCGGGGGAGGCGGGGCGGATCGAAACCGCCGTGCTCGCCGATCGCGGCGCGACACTGGTGTCGGTCTATGCGGCCGACCGGCCGGGCCTGTTCTATCGCCTTGCCGGCGCGATCAGCCTGGCCGGCGGCAATATCATCGACGCGCGGATCCACACGACGCGCGACGGCATGGCGCTCGACAATTTCCTGGTCCAGGACCTCGACGGCGCCGCCTTCGCCGATCCGCACCAGCTGCGCCGACTGGAGGCCGAGGCGATGCGCGCGCTCGAAGGGCAGGAACCGGCGGCCGAACGGCTGGCGGCCCGGGCGCTGCCGCGTCGCCGGGCGGAGGCCTTTCCGATCCAGCCGGCGGTGTTTGCCGACAACATGGCCTCGAGCCGCTATACGGTGATCGAAGTCAATGCGCGCGATCGCGCCGCATTGCTGTTCGAGCTCGCCCAGGCGATCACCGAATCGCGCGCGGTGATCCGATCGGCCCACATCGCCACTTATGGCGAGCGCGCCGTCGACGTCTTCTACCTGACCGGGATCGATGGCCGGAAGATCGTCAATGCGCTCCGGCTGAAGGGACTGCGCGCGCGGCTGCTCAAGGCCGCGGCCGGAACGCCGCCGCGCCGCAAGGCGGCGTGAACCGGCTGGCCCCTCCCCGCGCGGGGGAGGGGCTGTTCGCGGCGATCAGAAGCGGAAGCGGCCGGTCACGCCGAAGGTGCGCGGCTCCGCAAGGTAGGAATCGAAAATCCCGTCGGAAATCGCGGCGGCCGGCGCCCCGAACTGACGGACCTGCGCGATCGTGCCGTTGTTGGGGCCGCTGCTCTGGAGCGGCGCGTTGAACGCAACCTGCTGGTAATGCTGGTTGAACAGGTTCTGCGCCCACAATTCGATCGACCAGCGCTCGTTGCGCCCGCGAATGCCGAGCCGGGCGTTGACCACCGCGTAGCTGTCCTGCTCCTTTTCCGGGAACAGGTCGGAGCCGGTGTTGTAGTCGGAGGTCAGGCGGCCATCGACGTAGAAGAGGCCGGTGAGCCCGCTGGAGCCGAGCCGCGGCGTCCAGGCCAGCGACGTCGTGACAACGTGCTTGGGCGCGTTGGACAGGTTGCTGCCGGGCAGCAGGAACAGCGCCGGATCGAGCGGCTCGCCCTGCGAACTGCCGACCAGGTTATGCCGGTACCTGGTATTGGCGTAGGTATAGCCGGCGGTGATGTTGAGATCGGGCGCCGGCCGGAAGCTGGCCTCCATCTCGATGCCGGTCGAGGTGACGCCGGCGCGGGTGTCGCCCGGGGCGCAGCCGCCGGTCGCCGCGGACAGGTCCTGATCCGCCCCGCCGAGATCGGTCGAGCAGCTCTGGATGTTCTGGACGATGAACACCGTGCCGTTGAACGTGTTGAGCTGGAAGTCCCGGAAATTCTCGCGGAAGAGCGCGAGATTGAACGTCAGGTTGCGGCGGGACAGCTTGAGGCCCACCTCGAACGCGTTCACGATCTCCGGCGCGAAGCGCAGATTGGCGGCGTCGGCATTGCTGCGCGGCAGATAGGCCGGCCCGAGATCGGACCGGTCGAGATTGTAGCCGCCCGCCTTGTAGCCGCGCGAATAGCTCGCATAGATCAGGCTGCGCGGATCGAGCTGCCAGGACAGCACGCCCGTCCCGGTCCATTCGCCCTCGCTGAAGCTGTCGCGCAGGTCGAGCCCGTTCAGCAGCGCGCTGGAATTGCCGACGCAGCTCAGGGTCAGGATGCCCGCGACGGTGGCGGCGAGCGCCGGATTGGCGAGCAGCGGCCCGATCGCCGCCTGCTGCGCCGGGCAGATCGTGTTGTTGTTGTTGAAATCGCCGACGAAGCTCTTGCGCTCATGCGTGTAGCGAAGGCCGACGGTGAGGCTGACCGTATCGGTGATGTGGAAGATGTCGTGCGTGAACAGCGCCCAGTTGGTGCTGCGCTGGTCGTAGAGGCTGCTGACATCGCCGACATTGTTGACCGTGCTGAGCCGGTCGAGGCTCGCCAGCAGCAGCGGCGCGGCGGCGCCGAACTGGCCGCCAAGCACGGCGCGCAGCGTCGGCGTCATGCAGCCCGGCGCGGTCGGATCGAGCAAGGCCGCTGGCGTCGGAGCGAGGCCCGAACCCTGGATGGCGCGGCAGGCGGCGAATTCGCCATATTGCGCGCCGAACTTGAGGTTGTCGCTGACCTCCAGGCTTTCGCGCGCGAAATAGCCGCCGACCAGCCAGTCGAGGAAACCGGCCCGCCCCTGCAGCCGCACCTCCTGCGTGAAGGTGCGGAAGCGGCGATAGGAATTGCCGTCATCGTCGCGCCGCAGCAGATCGACATTGGTATAGTCGACATCGCCGGCGCCGCCCGACTTGTACCCGCGATAGGCGGTGATCGAGGTCAGGTTGGCGTTGCCGAAATCATAGTCGATCTGGGCGGAGACGCCCCAGTCGGTCGTGACGTTGCGGTAGGTGGTGCCGGGGGTGACCGCGATGTCGCGATTGTAGGGATCGCCGAGCGACGGGAAGATGCCGCCGAACCGCTGCAGCAGATCGACGATGCGGTTGCTTGCCGCATATTGCGCGTCGCCGGGGACGCCGGGCGTCGGATCGAAGGCTTCGCGCGCCTCGATCACGACCGCGCCGCAGCAGCTCTCGTTGCGCCGGGTATAATCGCCGATCAGGCGGATCGAGAGCCGGTCGTCGGGCTGATAGAGCAGCTGGCCGCGGGTGAAGAAGCGGTTGCGATCATTCACGTCGCCTTCGGTGCCGCCGGCGGCGTTGACGACATCGTAGAAGCCGTCGCGCCGGACGTAGACTCCATCGAGCCGGAAGGCGAGCGCCTCGCTGATCGGGCCGGTGACGCCCGCGGCGGCACGGACATAATTGTAATTGCCGTAGGTGAGCTCGGCCGAGCCGCCGAAATCGAAGTCCGGCCGGCGGGTGATGATGTTGATGAGGCCGGCGGATGCGTTGCGGCCGAACAGCGTGCCCTGCGGCCCGCGAAGCACCTCGACATGGTCGATCTCGCCAAGCTCGTTGAGGCCGATGCCCGAGCGCGAGCGATAGACGCCGTCGATGAACACCGCGACCGAGCTTTCAAGGCCCGGATTGTCGCCGACCGTGCCGATGCCGCGGATGCGGGCCGATCCGTTCGCCTCCGAGCCGGTCGAGGAAACGAGCAGCGACGGCGCGAGCTGGTTGAGCTGCCGGATGTCGTTGGCGCCCGAATTCTGGAGCTGTTCGGCGCCGACGGCGGAAACCGCGATCGGCACGTCCTGGAGGATCTGCCGCCGGCCCTGGGCGGTGACGATGATCGTCTGGCCATCATTCTCGCTCGCCTGTGCCGCTTCGGCATTGGTGCGCGATTGGGCCTGATCGCTGCCCTGGTCCTGGGCGTGGGCCGGGCTTGCGAGCGCCACAATGCCGGCAGAAAGCAGCCAAAAGCTCTTCATGATTCCCCTCTCCCAACTCTCTGTTTTGCCGTTAACGTAACCGCAATGCGGCTTTTCGGCCAAAGAGAAAACCGCAGTTTCCTGTGGGTTTCGGGCTGCTCATTGCAAATCCGCAACAGAATAGTTTTTCCTTGCAACTAATCCCCGGACCCTTCCCTTACGGAAAGCTTGGCTTCTTGAAGAACGGGCGAGAAAGGCTTTGCGAAAGACTTTTCGATCGCGTGCGGCGTCTGCGTCGACAACCGCCCGCGCAAGGCCCGCGGCTGGTCGTTTTGGGGCGGAAAACGGCGCGGTCCAGCCTCGCCTTCATCCGCGCCGGCCACGAAAAAGGGCGCCGGAGTCGGCCTCCGGCGCCCTTTGCATTCGCTTGCGATCGGCGGTCAGCCCTGGGGCAGCGCGCCCTTCGCCTGAGCGACGATCGCCTTGAAGGCATCGCCCTCGTGCATCGCGATATCCGCGAGGACCTTGCGGTCGAGTTCGATGCCGGCGAGCTTCAGCCCGTGCATGAACTGGCTGTAGGTCAGCCCCTCGGCGCGGACGCCGGCGTTGATGCGCTGGATCCACAGGCCGCGGAAGCTGCGCTTCTTCACCTTGCGGTCGCGATAGGCGTACTGGCCGGCCTTCTCGACCGCCTGGCGGGCGATGCGGATCGTGTTCTTGCGACGGCCGTAATAGCCCTTCGCCTGATCCAGGATGCGCTTGTGCTTGGCGCGCGTGGTCGTGCCGCGCTTGATGCGTGCCATGTCGAGTACTCCTTACTTCAGGCCGTAGGGCGCCCAGAGCTTCACCCGCGCCGTATCGGCGTCGGCGAGCACTTCGGTGCCGCGGTTCTGGCGGATGTACTTGGCATTGTGGCTGATCAGGCGGTGCCGCTTGCCGGCCACGCCGTGCTTGATCTTGCCGGTCGCGGTGAGCTTGAAGCGCTTCTTCACACCGCTCTTGGTCTTGAGCTTGGGCATTTCGTCTCCTTTTCGGCGCTTCGCCGACGTTCGTGAACAGCCACGGCAGCCCTTGATGGCCGGGCGGTTCGTTTTCCAACAATCTGGAAAGCGCGCGCCTTTAGCGGGGACGGCGCCGGAAGGCAAGTCAGTCGAACAGGCTCGACACCGAGGATTCGTCGGCGATCCGCTTGATCGCCTCGGCGACGAGCGGGGCGATGGTGAGCAGGCGGATGCGCTTGCTCGCGGCCGCCGCCTCATAGGCCGCGATCGAATCGGTGATGACGAGCTCGCGAAGCGCCGATCCCTCGACGCGCGACACCGCCGCGCCCGAAAGGACGCCATGGGTGCAATAGGCGACGACGTCGGTCGCCCCGCCTTCCTTCAGCGCCGCGGCGGCATTGCACAGCGTGCCCGCCGAATCGACGATATCGTCGATGAGCACGCAGAAGCGGCCAGAAACGTCGCCGATGATGTTCATCACTTCCGATTCGCCCGGGCGCTCGCGCCGCTTGTCGACGATGGCGAGCGGTGCATTGTCGAGCCGCTTGGCGAGCGCGCGGGCGCGCACCACCCCGCCGACGTCGGGCGACACGACGGTGATCTGCGCCCCCTTGAAACGGGCGAGGATATCGGCCGACATGACCGGCGCGGCGAAGAGGTTGTCGGTCGGGATATCGAAGAAGCCCTGGATCTGCCCGGCATGGAGATCGACCGAAAGCACCCGGTTCGCGCCTGCCGTCGTCAGGAGGTTGGCGACCAGCTTGGCCGAGATCGGCGTTCGCGGGCCCGGCTTCCTGTCCTGCCGCGCATAGCCGAAATAGGGCATGACCGCCGTGATCCGCTTCGCCGATGCGCGCCGCAGCGCATCGATGCAGATCAGAAGCTCCATCAGATTGTCGTTGGCGGGATAGGAGGTCGATTGAACGACGAACACGTCCTCGCCGCGGACATTTTCGAGGATTTCGACGAAAATCTCCTCGTCCGCGAAGCGCCGCACATTGGCCCGCGTGATCGGGATTTCGAGATAGGCGGCGATCGCCTCGACAAGCGGCGTGTTGGAGTTTCCCGAGAGCAGCTTCATGGGCGAAGCTGTGGCGGGCGGAAGCCGGGAAGGCAAGAGCGTTGCCGGACCGCCGCGCGCGGAATAGAGCGCGGCCATGTCCGTCGTCACCCGTTTCGCCCCCGCGCCAAGCGGCCGGCTCCATGTCGGCAATATCCGCACCGCGCTCCACAACTGGCTGTGGGCACGGAAGAATGGCGGGCGATTCCTGCTCAGGATCGACGATACCGACGCCGAGCGAAGCCGTGAGGAATTCGTCGATGCGATTCGCGACGATCTCGCCTGGCTCGGCCTCGACGCGGACGGCGAGGAACGCCAGTCGGCGCGCTTCGATCGTTACGAGGCGGCGATCGAACGGCTGATCGCGGCGGGGCGGGTCTATCCCGCCTACGAGACCGCGCAGGAGCTCGACCTCAAGCGCAAGATCCAGCTCGGGCGGGGCAGGCCGCCGGTCTATGATCGCGCCGCGCTGGCGCTTGGCGAGGCCGATCGCGCCGCGCTCGAGGCCGAGGGGCGGCGCCCGCACTGGCGCTTCAAGCTGGACCACGACCGGCCGATCGAATGGACCGACCTCATCCGCGGGCCGCAACATCTCGATCCGGCCCTGCTCAGCGATCCGGTCGTGCGGCGCGAGGATGGGAGCTGGCTCTACATGCTGCCCAGCGTCGTCGACGATATCGAGATGGGGGTGACGCACGTCGTTCGCGGCGAGGATCATGTCACCAATACCGGGCTCCAGCTGCAGATTTTCGAGGCGCTCGGCGCTCCGCCGCCGGCCTTCGCGCACGAGGCGCTGCTGGTCGGCGCGGAGGGCAAGCTCTCCAAGCGGCTCGGCTCGCTTGGCCGCGCGGCGATGGAGGAGGCCGGGATCGAGCCCGAGGCGCTGGTCGCCAAGCTCGCGCGGATCGGCACCAGCCTTCCGGTCGAGCCGCTCGCCGATCCGGCGCCGCTGATCGCCGGCTTCGATTTCGCGACCTTCGGCCGCGCCCCCGCGCGCTTCGACCTCGATGAACTGGCGGCGCTCAACGCGCGCGTCGTCCACCAGCTCGGCTTCGATCGGGTGCGCGGCCGCCTCCCCGAGGGCATGGGAGAGGCCGACTGGATCGCGATCCGGCCGAACCTGCGCACGATCGCCGACGCGGCCGACTGGTGGGCGATCCTCCACGGCCATGTCGAGGCGTCCGCATCCGAGGAGGATCGCGGCTTTCTCGCCGAGGCGGCGGTGACGGCGGCCGGGCTCGACTGGGCCGATTCGCCCTGGCAGAGGCTCACCGCCGCGCTCAAGGCCTCAACCGGGCGCAGCGGCAAGGCGCTGTTCCATCCGCTGCGCCGCGCGCTGACCGGGCGCGACAGCGGCCCCGAAATGGCCGCCCTCCTGCCGCTGATCGGCAAGGACGAGGCGCTCGCCCGCCTGAAGGCCGCCGCCGGAGCCTAGCGCCGGGCTCGATCGGAGGCGCGCCGACGCCGGGGAAGATGCGTCAGGCGGACCTGGTCCGGCGGCCCATGATCCGGGGCAAGACAAAGAAGCCCGTCCATCCTCATCTGCTCGCCTCTTTATTGGTATAGTATAACGTCGCGATATGATGTATCATCTATCGAACCGGCGAAGACCGGTATCGAGGAGGAGACGAGCCATGACAGGAGCAGGATTTCTCGAACAGAAACGGTCAAGCCCGGCCACGCTCGGTGTGGTGGTTGCGCTTCATGCCGCGGTGATCGCGGCGATCCTGATGGTGAAGGGGCCGGTCTGGGTGCGGCCCGCTTACCGGCCGCTGGTGACAACCTTCGTGCCCGCGCCGCGCACGCCGCCGCCCGATCCTCGCCCGGCGACCCGCCACGAAACCCCGCGCAGCACGCCGATCTACACCCCGCCGCAACACAATCCGCCGATCGCGCCCAACGACAATCACGCGACGACGACTGCGACTGCCGATCCCGGCCCCATCCGGGTCGCCGAAGGCAGCGGCCATGCCGCCGGGGATAGTCCGACGATACCAGTCCACCAGCCGGTCTTCGTCCAACCGCAGGTCGACCCACGCTATCGCGATTCGCTGCAGCCGCCTTATCCGCCAGCCGAGCAGCGGATGGAGCACGAGGGAACCGTCCGGGTTCGCATCACCATCGCGCCGGACGGTCGCGTCAGCGCCATCGAGCGATTGTCGGCGACCAGCGACGCCTTCTGGCGCGTCACCGAGCGCCAGGCGCTCAGCCGCTGGCGCTTCCGGCCGGCGACCGAGGATGGCCGCCCCGTCGCGGGCACGATGACGTTGACGCTGACCTTCCGTCTGACCGACGCCTGATCGCGCGGGACTGGCGGGCCGGGCGGCGGGCGACTATCTTGCCGCCATGCCTCTTCCCCGGCCCGCCTCGCCACGCGTCCTCTGGACCGATCTGCGCGCCTTCCTGAGCGAGCGTCCGCGCCACCAATGGGCGATCGCGGCGATTTCCGCGCTCATCCCGGCCCTCATCATCCTCGCCTTCTTCATCGACAGCGGCCAGAACATCCGCCCGCGCGAGGAGATCGTCTATTTCAAGAGCTGGCCGGCGACGCGCACCGATGCGGAGATCCGCGCCCAGCAGAAGGCCGATCTGGACCGGCTCAACGCCGCGCGCGAGCGGCGGCGGCAGGAATTCCAGCGGCTCGACGAGAGCATGAACCGGATCGGCCTTTGAGCGACGCGCGGTGGATGGCGGCGGCGGTCGCGCTCGGCTGGCGTGGCCGGGGGCGCACGGCCCCCAATCCCAATGTCGGCTGCCTGATCGTGAAGGAGGGGCGCGTCGTCGGTCGCGGCTGGACGCAGCCCGGCGGCCGACCTCATGCCGAAGCCATGGCGCTCGCCGAAGCGGGCGACGAGGCGCGGGGCGCCACCGTCTATGCATCGCTGGAGCCCTGCGCGCATGAAAGCGCGCGCGGGCCCGCCTGCGCCGACCTGCTCGTCGCCGCGCGACCGGCGCGGGTGGTGATCGCGTGCGGCGATCCCGATCCGCGCATCGACGGCAGGGGGATCGCGCGGATCGAGGCGGCCGGAATCGCGGTGACGCAGGGGATCTGCACCGAAGCCGCCGAAGCCTCGATGGCCGGCTTCCTCACCCGCATGCGGCTCGGCCGGCCGTTCGTCACCTTGAAACTGGCTTTGTCGATCGACGGGCGGATCGCGCTCGCCTCGGGTGAAAGCCGGTGGCTGACGGGGACGGAGGCGCGCGCGGACGCCCATGCCGAGCGCGCGCGCGCCGACATGATCCTGGTCGGCCGCGGCACCTATGAAGCGGACTCGCCTTCGCTCGACGTTCGCCTTCCCGGCCTCGGGGATCGATCGCCCATGCGCGCGCTGCTGACCGGAGGCGATGCGCCCGAAGGCTGGGCGCGGATCGCCGAGCCGGGCGCGATCCATGCCCTCGATGGCATCAACGATCTCATGGTCGAGGGTGGCGCCAGGACCGCGGCTGCGTTCGTTGCGGCCGACCTCGTCGATCGGCTCCTCATCTATCGCGCGCCGATCCTGATCGGCGGGGGCAAGGCCGGTCTCGCCGATATCGGCCTCGATTCGCTCGCCGCCGCGCACGGCCGCTGGCGCCGGATCGCGACGCGACCGCTTGGCAGCGACCTTCGCGAAGACTACGTGCGGTCCCGCTGATGTTTACCGGGATCGTCACCGATATCGGCCGGATCGAGGCCGTCGAGCAGCGCGGAGACCTGCGCGCGCGCATCGCCAGCGGCTATGACATGGCCGGCGTCGATCTCGGCGCATCGATCGCCTGTTCGGGCGTCTGCCTTACCGTCGTCGACAAGGGCGCCGGCTGGTTCGCGGTCGACGTCTCGGCCGAAACCCAGGCGCGCACCCGCCCCGGCCTGTGGACCGCCGGCGCGCGGCTCAATCTCGAGCGGGCGCTCAAGGTCGGCGATGAGCTTGGCGGCCATATCGTCACCGGCCATGTCGACGGCATCGGCACGATCGAGGCGGTCGAGCCGGTCGGCGATTCGACCCGGATCGCGGTCGCGGTGGGGCCGGAGCTCGCCCCCTATCTCGCCGCCAAGGGCTCGATCGCGCTCGACGGCGTGTCGCTCACCGTCAACGATGTCGCCGACCGGCAAGGCGGCGGGGCGCTCTTCTCGATCAATCTCATCCCGCACACCCGCGCGCAGACGACCTTCGACGATCTCGCCGTCGGCCGGGCGCTCAATGTCGAGATCGACATCCTCGCCCGCTATCTCGGCCGTATGCTTGCCGCACGCAACAGCGTGGTGTGATTTCCGCAATAGACGATCACATTTCGGTGTGATAGTCCGGCCGGCATGAGCACCTTGCTGATCGATCGCGTCTGCGAACTCGTCGCCACCGGGGAAATGAGCCGGGCCGGCCTCGCCCGCGCCGCCGGTCTCCATCCCAACAGCCTGCGCAATGTCGGCGAGCCCGACTGGAATCCCACCGCCGATACCCTGCTGAAGCTCGAAAAGTTCCTGTCCGCCGGCAATCGCGACGTCATGGCGACGGCCGAGCAGATCATCGACGAGGCGCGCAACGGCCGCATGTTCATCCTGGTCGACGACGAGGATCGCGAGAATGAGGGCGATCTGATCATCCCGGCGCAGATGGCGACGCCCGACGCGATCAACTTCATGGCCAAGCATGGCCGGGGCCTCATCTGCCTCGCCCTCACCCGCGAACGCGTCGACCAGCTCGGTCTGCAACCGATGAGCCGCACCAACGGCACCAAGATGGAGACCGCCTTCACGACCTCGATCGAAGCGCGCGAGGGCGTCACCACCGGCATTTCGGCCGCCGACCGCGCCCGCACCATTTCGGTCGCGATCGACGCCGCCAACGGCCCCGAGCAGATCGTCTCGCCCGGCCATGTCTTCCCGCTCGCCGCGCGCGACGGCGGCGTGCTCGTCCGCGCCGGCCATACCGAGGCGGCGGTGGATGTCGCGCGGCTCGCGGGGCTCAATCCCTCCGGCGTGATCTGCGAGATCATGAGCGACGACGGGACGATGGCGCGGATGGACGAATTGATCGATTTCGCCCGCGCCCATGGCCTCAGGATCGGCACGATCCGCGATCTCATCGCCTATCGGCTGCGGATGGACCGCGTGATCGAGCAGACGGCCGAGGCGCGGTTCGAGAGCCGCTGGGGCGGCGCCTGGATCGCCAAGACCTTCCTCAACAAGGCCTCGGGGCTCGAACAGATCGCCCTGGTCAAGGGAACGATCGACGGCGAGAGGCCGACGCTGGTGCGGATGCACGCGCTCAACCTCCTGTCCGATGCCTTTGCCGAGGCCGGGCCGCGCGGCGGCCTGCTGGAAGGCGCGATGAAGGCGATCGAGGCGCATGGCTCGGGCGCGATCGTCGTCATCAACCGCCCCGCGCCGGGGACGCTGGCCAACGCGCTCCGGGTCCGCAGCGGCCAGGCGGCCGCCAGCGACAAGGAGCAATTGCGCGATTATGGCGTCGGCGCCCAGATCCTCGCGGCGCTCGGCGTGCACGACATGATCCTGCTGACCAACAGCCACCACACGCCGGTCGCGCTCGCCGGCTACGGCCTCGCCATCGTGGGCGAGCAGCCGATCCCCGGCGCGGAGGACTGACCATGGCCCACATCCTGATCGTCGAGGCGCGGTTCTACGCGCATCTCAATGACCTGCTGCTCGCCGGCGCGCGCGCCGCGATCGAGGCGGCCGGCCACACGCACGAGACGGTGACGGTTCCCGGCGCGCTCGAAGTGCCGGGCGCGGTCGCGGCGGCGTCCGAAAGCGCGCGATACGACGCCTATGTCGGGCTCGGCGTCGTGATCCGCGGCGAGACCTACCATTTCGAGATCGTCGCCGGCGAAAGCGCCCGCGGGCTGATGGCGCTCAGCCTCGACGGCCTCGCCATCGGCAACGGCATCCTGACGGTGGAAAACGAGGAACAGGCCCTGGTCCGCGCCGATCCGGCGCAGAAGGACAAGGGCGGCGAGGCGGCCAGGGCCGCGCTCGCCATGCTCGCCCTGAAGCGGGGATTCGCCGTCTAGGCGACGGCATTCTCCAGCGTCGGATAGTCCGTATAGCCCTCCGGTCCCTGGCCGTACCAGGTCGCCATCATCTCCGGGTTGAGCCGCGCGCCCGTGCGGAAGCGCTCGACGAGGTCCGGATTGGCGAGAAAGGTCCGGCCGAAGCTGATGGCGTCCGCCTCGCCGGCATCGAGAGCGGCCTGGCCGCTCGCGAAGACATAGTCGGAATTGAGCACCAGCGGGCCGCTGAACGCCTTGCGGATATGCGGATGGACCGGGGGCACCTCGGCCTTGCCGAACGTGCCCTCGAAGCCGGGCTCGCGAAGCTCGAGAAAGGCGATGCCGATCTCGTCCAGAACCCGGGCGGCGGCGGTGAAGGTCGCCACCGGATCGCTGTCATTGACCCCTTGGGTGTCGCCATTGGGCGAAAGGCGGACCGCCGTCCGGTCCGCACCGACCGCGTCCGCGATCGCCTGCGTCACCTGGCGCAGCAGGCGCACCCGGTTTTCGATCGGTCCGCCATAATCGTCGTCGCGCAAATTGGTGCCGTCGCGCAGGAACTGGTCGATCAGATAGCCATTGGCGGCGTGGAGCTGGACGCCGTCGAAGCCGGCGGCGATCGCATTGCGGGCGGCGCGGATATAATCGTCGACCAGCTCGGGAATCTCGTCGAGCCGGAGCGGACGCGCCTCCACATAGGGCTGCCGCCCGTCATAGGTGTGGGCCTTGCCGGGCGCGGTGGTCGCCGACGCCGAGACCGGCTGCGCGCCGCTAAGGCTCGGGTGAACGACCCGTCCCATATGCCAGAGCTGGGCGAAGATCCGGCCGTCCGCATCGTGGACCGCGTCGGTCACCGGCTTCCAGCCTTCCACCTGCGCCTCGGTCCATAGTCCCGGCGCATAGGGCCAGCCGAGGCCGGCGCGACTGATCCCCGTCGCCTCGCTGATGATGAGGCCCGCGCCGGCACGCTGCGCATAATAGGTCTGCATGAGCGCGGTCGGCACATGATCGCGGGTCGCGCGACCGCGGGTGAGCGGCGCCATGAGGATTCGATTGGGCGCCACGATGGCGCCGAGCTTGATCGGGTCGAACAGAGACGGCATGGCCATCCTTTCAATGCTGCGTCGCGGCGGATATAAGGGTTGCAAATCGAAATGCACCAGCCCCGATCGCACCGTTTTGCATTTCCTGCCCTCATCCTTGCCAATCTCGTCCTCGCCGTCGGGCCGTGGATGGTCCGGCTGGCGCGGACGGAGGCGCATATCGGCCCGGTTGCGGCGGGATTCTGGCGAATGGGGCTGGCTGCGCCCTTCCTGATCCTGCTCGCGTGGCGGCAGGACGGGGGCCGGCCGCTGCCGCGCTGGCCGTTGATCGCCGCGATCGCCGTCGGCGGACTCTTCTTCGCCGCCGATCTCGCTGCCTGGCATGCCGGCATCCTGCGCACCCGGCTCGCCAACGCCACGCTGTTCGGCAATTTCGCGAGCTTCCTCTTCGCGATCTACGGCCTCGTCCTGATCCGCAGCCTGCCGAGCCGCGTCCAGGCGGCGGCGCTGGCGCTCGCCGCCTTCGGAACGGCGCTGCTGCTCGGCCGATCGTTCGAGCTTTCGCGCGAGCATTTCGCCGGCGATCTGCTCGCGATGCTCGCCGGCGTCTTCTATACCTTCTACCTGATCGCGGTGGATCGCGCCCGCCAGTCGATGGCGCCGCTGCCGGTGCTTGCAATCGCGACCGCCGCCGGCGCGATCCCGCTTCTGATCCTCGCGCTGCAGATCGGCGAACAGGTGATGCCCGACGATTGGACGCCGGTGATCCTGCTTGCGCTGAGCAGCCAGCTGATCGGCCAGGGGCTTCTCGTCTACGCCATGGGCCATCAGCCGCCGCTGGTCGTCGGCCTGTGCTTCCTCACCCAGCCGGTGGCCGCCGCAGCGGTCGGGTGGGCCGCGTTCGGCGAACGGCTGACCGCGGTCGACATTGGCGGCGCGTTGCTCATCTGCGCGGCGCTCGTGCTCATCCGCCTTCCCGGCCGCGGGGTTGCCAGCAACCCGCTCGAAGCCCAATGAGGGGCGCGTGACCGACGCCCTCGACATGACCCTCGACGAGCTTGCCGCAGCGCTCGCGCCGCTGCTGCCGGCCCACGCCGCGTTCGACGGATGGTCGGGCAAGGCGCTGGCAGCGGCGGCGGAGCAGCTCGGGGTTCCGGCGGACCGCGCGGCGCTCGCCTTCCCCGGCGGCGCGCCGCAGATGATCGACGCCTGGTTCGACTCGATCGACCGGGCGATGGCCGCCGCCTTCCCGCCGGACCGGATCGCGGCGATGAAGATCCGCGCGCGAATCCGCGACCTCATCCTCTTCCGGCTCGAGTCGATGCGCCCGCACCGCGAGGCGTTGCGCCGTGCGCTCGCGACGCTCGCCATGCCGCGCCACGCGGCGACTGGCGCCCGGCTCGCCTGGCGCAGCGCCGATCGCATCTGGCGGGTCGCCGGCGACAACGCCGCCGATTTCAACCATTATACGAAGCGCGCCACGCTCATCGGCGTCTACGCCTCGACCAGCCTCGTCTTCCTCGACGACGAGAGCGAGGGTCTCGCCGCCACGACCGCCTTTCTCGACCGGCGGATCGACGACGTCATGCGGTTCGAAAAGGCCAAGGCGCGCTGGCGCCAGACCGCGAAGGCCCTGCCGTCGCCAACTCGTTTCCTGGCCCGCCTGCGCTACCCGGCCGTCTGAAGCCGCATCTCCCGCTATTGATAATCAATCGCAAGGGGGCTAGGCGGATCGCGCATCCGCATGAGGGACCCATGCCCGTCCGCCCCGCCCGTCTTCCCGCGTTCCTCCTCGCCTTCCTGTTCACCGTCTTCGCCCTGGCCGGCCCGGCGCGCGCGGACGAGGGCCCGGTGGAGACCGCCTGGCGGCTGCTCGACTATATGGCGGTGGATTATCCCGGGGCCGTGCAGAACGGGCGCGTCGTCAATCAGACGGAATATGACGAACAGGTCGAATTTTCCGCCTCGGTCGTCGCGCGGATCGCTGCCCTGCCCCCGCGCCCGCAGCGCGCCGCGCTGGTCGCCGAAGCGCGCCAGTTCCAGGCCGCCGTCGCGCGCAAGGCGGGCGCCGATGAGGTGCTGTCTCGGGCGCACGCGCTGGGCGATCACCTGCTCGCCGCCTATCCGGTCCCGCTGGCGCCGGCGACACCGCCAGACCTCAACCGTGGCGCCGCGCTCTACGCCCAGAATTGCGCCTCCTGCCACGGCGCCGACGGCCATGCCGACACGCCGGCGGCCCACGCGCTCGATCCCGCGCCGATCGCCTTCGCCGACCGGGACCGCGCCCGCGAGCGCAGCCTCTTCGCTTATTACCAGGTGATCAGCCAGGGCATCGAGGGCACGGCGATGCAGAGCTGGTCGAACCTGCCGTCGCAGGACCGCTGGGCGCTCGCCTTTTACGTCGCCCGCTTCTCCTATCCCGATTCGCTCGGCAAGCAGGGCGAGGCGCAATGGGCCGGCGATCCCCGGCTGCGTCGCCGAATCCCCGATCTCAAGACGCTGGTCGGCCTCACGCCCGCGCAGCTGGCGAGCGAGATCGGCGCGCAGCGGGGCGATGCCGTCTTTGCCTTCCTTCGCTCCGATCCCGACGTGTTCGATCAGAATCGCGGCGTCTCCTCCCTCGCCGTCTCGCGCGCATTGCTGCGCCAGGCGATCGAGGCCTACCGCGCCGGAGACCGGGGCCATGCCGGCGATCTCGCGCTCCGCGCCTATCTCGACGGGTTCGAGCCGGTCGAAGCCATCCTCAACGCCCGCGACGGCAGCCTCGTCGCCGCGGTCGAGCGCGAAATGGGCGGCCTTCGCGCCGCGATCGCCCGCGGCGCACCGATCGACGATGTCGAAACCCGCGCCGAACGGGTCCAGAGCCTCTTCACCCAGGCGGAAGCCGCAACGGCCCCGTCCGCAGCCGACCGCGCCTCCACCTTCGTCGGCGCCTTCGCCATCCTCGTGCGCGAAGGGCTTGAAGCGCTGCTCATCGTCGTCGCGATGATCGGCTTCCTCATCAAGGCCGAGCGGCGCGAGCTGCTGCGCTGGGTCAATGCCGGATGGGTCATCGCGCTCGTCGCCGGCGCCGCGACCTGGTGGGTCGCCCAGCGCTTCATCACGATCAGCGGGGCGAGCCGCGAGATGACGGAGGGGTTCGGATCGGTCCTCGCCGCGCTCATCCTCCTGTTTGTCGGCGTATGGATGCACGGCAAGGCCCAGGCCGGCGCATGGCAGCGTTATGTGAAGGAAAAGCTCGATCATGCCCTGTCGAAGGGATCGGGCTGGTTCCTCTTCGCGCTGGCCTTCATCGCCGTCTATCGCGAGGTGTTCGAGACGATCATCTTCTATGCCGCGCTCGGCGGCGAGGGCCAGAACACGGCGCTTCTCGGCGGCTTCCTGTCGGCGGTGGCGCTGCTCGCGCTCATCGCCTGGGCGATGCTGAAGTTCAGCCGCAAGCTGCCGATCGCCAAGTTCTTCGCCTACAGCGCCATGCTCATCGCCATCCTCGCGGTCGTGCTGGCCGGCAAGGGCGTCGCCGCGCTCCAGGAGGCGGGGTTCGTCGGCGTCCACCCGCTCGACAGCGTCCCGCGCATCACCATGCTCGGCCTGTTCCCGACGGTGGAGACGCTCGGCGCGCAGATCGCGATGATCGTGCTCCTGATCGCCGGCTATCTCTTCGCCGATCGGCGCAATGCGCGGATCGAGGCGGCCCGTGCGAGCGCCTCGACCTGACTTGGCGGACGCGCCGGCTTCGCTTATGCCGATCCGTCACAGGAGAATGAAATGGCCGGCGTGAACAAGGTGATTCTGGTAGGCAATCTGGGCGACGACCCGGAGGTGCGCAGCCTCAACAATGGCGGCGAGGTGGTGAACCTGCGCGTCGCCACGTCGGAGACCTGGAAGGACCGCGACGGCAATCGCCAGGAGCGGACCGAATGGCACCGCGTCGTGATCTTCAACGAGAATCTCGGTCGCGTCGCCAAATCCTATCTGAAGAAGGGATCGAAGGTCTATCTCGAGGGGCAGATCCAGACCCGCAAGTGGCAGGATCAATCCGGCCAGGACCGTTATTCGACGGAGATCGTGCTCCAGCGCTTCCGCGGCGAACTCGTCCTGCTCGACAGCCGCGGCGGTGGCGGCGGCGGCGGATATGGCGATGACGCCGGCGGCTATGAGGGCTCCAGCGGCTTCGGCGGCGGCCAGCGCCAACCGTCGCGCCCGCAGCCCGCCTTCGACAGCGACCTCGACGACGACGTGCCCTTCTGAGCTTGACAGGTGCGTTAGCACAATAATACACCATCCCCGGATCGTCACGGGGGAGGGTATATGCGCGTGCTTTCGGTCGCCCTGAGCGCCGCGATCAGTGCCAGCGCCCCCGCCCAAAGCGCGCCATCGTCCCGCGCCGTCGCCGAAAGCGCGGCAGACGTGATCGAGCAGAATTATTTCGATCGCTCGCGCGCCGGCCCGATCGCCGCGGCCCTGCGCGCCGAGGCGCGCGCCGGTCGTTATGACGGGCTTGCGCCCGACGCGCTCGCAACCGCCTTGACGTCGCGCCTCGCCCCGCTCGACCGCCATTTCCGGGTCGCCTGGTCTCCGCCCGGGCCGTCGCGGGCCGCCGAGCCGACCGAGCCCGCCTACGACCATGAAGCGCAGGACCGGCGCGACGGCTATGGCTTTCGCGAGGTGGCCCTGCTGCCCGGCAATATCGGCTATCTCAGGCTCACCCGCTTCGCCCCGATCGACTTCGAACAGCGCGACTGGCCGGCCTGGCGCGCGGCCGACGGCGCGCTAGCCCTCCTCTCACGCGCAGACGCGATCATTATCGATCTGCGCGACAATGGCGGCGGCGATCCATCAATGGTGGGGTATCTGGTCAGCGCGTTCGTCGCGCCCGACGCCAATGTCTACAATGACTTCCATTTCGGTGAGCGGCAGATGAGCGAGCGGCCGCAGACCGCCTCCGCCGCCCGGCTCGAAGCGCCCGTCTATATCCTGGTGAGCGCGCGCACCGGATCGGCGGCCGAATCCTTCGCCTATACGATGCAGGCGGCCCGGCGGGCGACGATCGTCGGCGAGGCCACCGCCGGCGCGGCCAATCCGGGCCGCGATTTCCCGCTTGCGCCCGGATTTTCGATCTTCGTGTCGGCGGCGACGCCGATCAACCCGGTCACCGGCGGCAATTGGGAGGGGACCGGGGTGCGGCCCGACCTCGCGACCCCGGCTGCCGACGCGCTCATGCAGGCGCGGACGGCGGCGCTCGAGACGGCGATCGCGCGCATAGCGGAGGCCGAGCGGATCGACGCACAATGGGCCCTGGACGCGCTTCGCGCCGACGCCGATCCGCAGGGCGGGCCGGCGATCGCGGGCTATGCCGGCGATTTCAGCGGCGCGACCGTCTCGATCGCGGGCGACAGGCTGAGCTACCGGATGGGCCGGCGGCCCGCGATCCGGCTGGTCCGACTGACCGGCGACATCTTCATCGCGCCGGACGATCCGCGCGTCCGTTACACCTTCCGGCGCAATTCCGCCGGCCGGGTCGACGGGATCGAAATCGACACCGAAAGCGGCGAGCGCTCGTTCAGGTCCCGCGATCCGGCCCGCCGAGCCGGTCCTTGAGGCCGGCCAGCACCCCGAACGGACCGGCCTCCTCCTCGCTTTTCACGCCCGCTGTCCTGAGCGCGTCGTCGGCGCCGGGTGCGCGCGGATAGGGATCGAGGCTGAGCGCGAGCGTCTCGGCCGCCGCCTCGCCGATGTCGATCGCCCCGCCATCGAAGAAGACCACGTCCATTTCCGATTCGCCGAGCTCGATCTCCTCGTCGGGACGGCCAGGGTCCGCGCGGCGAAAGACCAGGTCGAACGGCGCATCGATGGCTGCGGGCACCGGCTCGCCCGTGGCGACGCAACGCTGAGTCGCCTCGGCCTCGATCCGCCCCTCGGCGCGCACATCGTCGCCGTCGCGCCACAGCCGTAGCGACGCGACAAGGCGGCCCAGCGCGATCAGGTCGAATCGCTTGGCCAGCGCCGCGCGCTCGCCCGCATCCGCCTCGATCGCCAGGTCGCGCGCACTCGGCCCGATCGTGTCCAGCGCGACTGGCCGGCTGAATTCCGGATCGCTCATGGCAGCCGGGCCGCCTTGAGATCATCGAGCGTCCGTTCGGCGAGCGCCGCGCGGAACGACGCGAGCCGGCCGGCGACGGCCGCGAGCGCGGCAGGCGCGGG
>JGI12383J13903_1000071_pt1 | contig 81346 bp, 71 predicted proteins | sample Passage237B_FD_13903 | JGI IMG/M metagenome (IMG submission 13903)
AACTTATTTACTTCTTTTTGAAAATAGGAACCGTACTACACGGCTCGCCATACATCAGGCTTTTCACCACCGGGCGCAGCCGTGTAGTGATGGCCATATAGGCAAATTCTCCAATCGGCAAATCGCCACAGCCTTTCACCACTACTCTTTTATCGGCAAACTCTTCGGGGCTGATAGCATTTATTCTTTCGAGAAATAATTGCTGGCGCGCGGTATTTTCATTACCAAAAATTACTGTCTTCGCCACCGGCTGCAGGTACGATGCCACCAGCATATATGCCCACATCGGAATGATGGCATCGGCGGTGCACGTCACCGCTACTACTTTGTTTTGATATTGCGACCAATCGTGTTTCAATAGGGCATCGCGAAACTCCTTTTCTTTTAAAATGAGCTCCATGAACAGGTGCGGCTTCAGGTCAAACAAGGCTATTTCTTCCCTGGGATAATAATCTTCCAGGTCCAGTGTTACCAGCCCGCTCGATGCCACTTTATTTACGATTTCGTCGCTCATACTATGAATATCCCTCTTTTATCTGCTTGCTCGCTTAGAGCTGCTTAGCTATTAACAAAAGTACTGCTCTTTTAGTTCCCGCCCTTTGCACTTAGTCCATTTTCCCCCAAATAAAAAGTCCCCCCGGGGCGTGGGGGGGACTGTATATTTTTTTCGAGTTCTCTATCAATAGAATTTCTCACGGTAATCTTTAATGTCAGCAGCCTTTTTCAGGTTTTCGAGCACCTGGTAGGCCATACCCTGTCTTTGCTGTTTCATGCCCTGCCGTTGAGTAGCCACGTCGATACCGGGATTGGGAACAGCGGATATATTTTCCACTTTTATCACAAATACACCGAGCTCGCCCTTGATGGGGCCCGAAATTTTTTGCTGAAATTCCGGATTGAAAGCGGCACCCAGCACCCTGGTTTCGGCACCAACATTTGGAATGAAGTAGCCGTTGAAAGCGATACTGTCAACCTTTTGCACAGGCTGGCCAACGGCCTGGCCAACTGCTTCAAGGGTGGTGGCATTACCGATCTTCTTAACGATCTGCTCGGCTTTCTTTTCGTTGCGGATTTTATATTCCACCAGCGGACGAGCCTTATCAACACTCATGGGGCCTTCCTCATAGATATGAGTCAGTACGGGTACTATGAATTTATCATCAACTGCAAAAGGTGTTTCTGCCACTTCGCCTCTTTCGGCTTTATATATCCAGCGCACCATTTCGCGGCTGCTGCCGATGCCCATGATATTGCTTTCGAGGGGTTTGATTTCTACAGCGCTGAAAATATTCAGGTTGTGTTTTTTCGCATTTTCCTCGAAGGATTTGTAGTCCCTGCTTTCGGCAACAAATTGTGAAGCCAGTCCATTAGCAGTAGAAATTGTCAAATCGCTCGGCACAATAGACCTCGCGAAGTAAGCGATCTTATACGCTTTCTCAATATTTTTCTGGTTCAGCACTTCAATATAGTGGTAGCCGGAGTAAGCGGCGTTTTCCACCCTGACAGTTTTCTTATCGCCGGTTTTGCCATAGAAAATTGTCTCGGCAAATTCCTTACTTATCTGGCTGAACTGTGTTGAGCTGAATTCATATTTGCCACCATTGTCCACGCTGCCCGGGTCTTCGCTTAATTTCACCAGCGTGTCGAAAGGTGTGCCGGTGCGCAGAGCTGTCACGATACTATCGATCAGTTTTTTCGCAGCGCTGTCTGATCTCACCTGCACCATCTGTCCTTGCTGGTCTCGTTCGTAAATCTTAATTAATATGTGCCTGCTCACAGCAGTGTCGGGCATCATGCGCTCATCCACCTTTTTTGCCAGCACATATTTGTCAGCATCGATGTAGGGACCATATATCTGGCCAACGGGCAGTTTTATTAAGGAGTCTCTGTGCTCCATCTGCATTTTGCTGCCCAGCACATATCCATCATAAAATGGAGTCTCGCCGGCATGAGTGGCGATAAACTGTCCGGGATCTTCGGTCTGCGCAAACTGATCTTTCAATGATTCTACACGCGAAAGAATTTCGGCGCTGTCTTGTGCGCTGGGACCCGCATCGAAACTCACATAAGCAATGCTTCTGCTTCTTTCCTGGGTGTATTGCTTCTCGTGCTGACGCACGTACCTGGCTACATCTTCATCAGTAACAGTTATAGTAGAATCGGGAATGGTGCCGTAAGGAACATATACATAAGATATGTTGGAGCGCTGGCTGTTTTCAGCATTCATTTTTTCTACCAGCCATTGAGGTACATAAGAGCTTTTGGCCAGCAGCATGGTGAATTTTTCACGCTGACGGCTCTTCTGCAGTTCGGGAACCAGTTGTCCCCAGAACATTTCATATTGCGGTGTGTTCTTTCTGATAGAACTCACGGCTGCATAAGCGGCCGCCGCATCGAAATTGCCCAATGAGTCTTTGAAACCAGCCAGCTGCGGAGGGGGATTGTCACCATATAATATATCACCGGTTTCGTTGCTGGTGATACCCAGGCCCAGTTTCTCATAATCGTCGCTCAGCACGGCCTCTTCTACAAATTGATTCCACAGCTGCTCGCGAAGAAGGCTACGCATCTGCTCGTCGAGCGGCTGGCCCGCGGCAGCGTAGTTATCTTCTATTTGCTTAAACCTGAGCTCAAAATCGTTGTATTCTATTTTCTTGCCATCCACTTTACCGATTGTGGTCGAACGGCCACCGAATAGACCCATGCCTCCGCCTCCCTGGAATGCATCTTGCACTATAAAGGCTATCAACGCTATGGCAATCGCTGCGGCAATAATCCAGGCACGGTCACGGATGGTTTGAATAATTGACATATATTATACTATTACAAGCTTTTTAAAAAGGGATGGCAAAAATAGGCTAAAATTGCTTATCAACAAATTGTGGAAAACATCGCAAAACCAGCACCTGTACAATGTTTTATGGCTGGATAACTTTTCGATTTCTTACCGTTTTTGGAATGGCGGCCGCCGTGAAACGCCGTTGTGAAAACAATTTTAACAGAACCACTGGATAAATAAAAAAATCTGTGGGAAAACCGGGTTTTCTGACCTTCCCGACGGTGGAAATCCGGAGTAAAAATATTCGCCGAAAACTTCTTTCGCGCCCGCCTGTTTATAAACTAAGAATTATTCAACCTGGGTTAACACTAACAATTGTTCAGCGTTTAATTTATTTTTCCAACCGACTTTATATTCCACCGCCGTGGAAAACTGAGGAGATGGCAGAGCTGTATTGAGTTTTCGACTGTTGACTATTTGTGGATTGAGGTGGATAAACTGCTTATACTAACTTTACCAAAAATTCGTGTATTGCTTTTTTCCACGAATCCACAGGGTAATAGTAATAGGTTTTTTTTAAAAAAAATAGAATTAATATAGAATACTATGGAAGATATTCACATCGCGGCGGCAAAACAGAATCTGGAAATAAAAGGATATTTGGATATCGATATTGATCCCGCGGTGGATCTTTTCCAGGAAATTGATAGACTGAAAAAAGAAAAAAATGCAATCATACTCGCACACTACTACCAGGAGCCAGACATCCAGGACGTTGCCGACTACATCGGCGACAGTCTCGGACTCGCGCAGCAGGCAGAAAAAACAGAAGCAGACATCATCGTTTTTGCGGGTGTGCATTTCATGGCTGAAACGGCTAAAATTCTTAATCCCTCGAAAAAAGTCTTGCTGCCAGACCTGAAAGCTGGTTGCTCGCTGGCCGATAGTGCACCGCCTGATTTGTTTAAAAAATTCAAAGACCAGCATCCCGATCACATTGTGATATCGTACATCAACTGTAGTGCGGGTATAAAGGCGTTGAGCGATATCATTTGCACTTCAAGTAATGCACAGAAAATTGTAGAGAGCGTGCCAGCCAGTCAACCCATCATTTTTGCTCCCGACAAAAACCTGGGTGCATATTTAATTAACAAGACAGGTCGGGATATGTTGCTATGGAACGGTGCGTGTATGGTGCATGAGATATTTAGTCTTGAAAAAATATCTCGTTTAAAGATCAGGCATCCGAAAGCAAAACTGATTGCACATCCGGAGTGTGAAGAACCGATTTTGCGCATGGCTGATTTTATTGGATCCACTACGGGTTTGTTGAAATTTACGCAGAAGGATGATGCGCAGGAATATATCGTGGCCACCGAGACGGGAATTCTACACCAGATGCAGAAATCTTCTCCGTATAAAACATTTATTCCAGCCCCACCAGATAATAGTTGTGCTTGTAATGATTGTCCGCACATGAAGCTGAATACGCTGGAGAAACTATATCTCGCTATGAAATATGAATTGCCGGAGATAACCATGGATGAAGAACTACGTATGGCTGCGAAAAAACCGATTGACCGCATGCTGGAGATCAGTGCGCGTTATGGACTCTAAAAACTTTGTATGGCCGAAGATTTAATGATAGCAAGCGGTACGAAGGAAGAACAATATCGTTCCATCATTCCGCAGATTAAGGCTTTAGTAGAAGGCGAAACCGATCTGATTGCCAACCTGGCTAATACCGTGGCCGCTTTGAAAGAGCAGTTTGGTTGGTTTTGGGTTGGATTTTATCTGGTGAGGAATGGCGAATTGGTACTAGGACCTTTTCAAGGACCTGTGGCCTGCACGCGGATTAAGAAAGGCAGAGGAGTCTGCGGTACCTCCTGGGAGAAGGCAGAGACGATAATTGTTCCTGATGTAGAGAAATTCCCGGGTCATATTGCGTGCAGCAGCCTGTCAAAATCTGAGATTGTTGTACCTGTAATTAGAGATAATGAAGTAATTGCCGTGCTGGATGTTGATAGCGAAGACCTCAATAAGTTTGATGACGTTGATCGGAAGCACCTGGAAGAAATAGTGGCTGCGATTCCGTTCTGGTAAGTTTTTTTGGCATGGTTGGGGGCGATGAGACCTGGAATCTGGGGAGGGTATTCGTCTTTCTGGATCGTGCGCAGATCAGCGGGTTTAAGATTCCTGGCTGAAGCTGTTCTGCAGGGAAGATAGAATTTGGTTCCGGGGTCAAGCAATGAGAGCGAGTTTAAAATATTGATTATCAATATATTATAATATTATCTGCCCATATACACCATCAAAATCTGCACATCGCTTGGATTCACTCCGCTTATGCGACTGGCTTGGCCAAGGGTCCGGGGTCTCACTTTTTTAAATTTCTGCAGCGCTTCGTTGGATAAGGAGCTGATGCGGTCGTAATCGAAATTTTCCGGAATGAGGAGATCTTCGAGTTGTCTCATTCGTTTTACCAACTCCTTTTCTTTTTCGATATACACGTTGTATTTGATCTGGATGCCGGCCTGTTCAATGGTTTCCTTTGAGAATGATTTGAGCGCATCTTTTATTTTCGGAAAATAATCCGCCATGGGCAGTAATTCGATATCTGGCCGTAACAAAAGTTGAGCGGCCTTTTGTTTTTGAGTGATGGGGGCAGAATGGTGATCCTGGAGAAATTTTTCAGCTTCCGAAGGTTCAAGCGATATTTCCTGCAAGATGTTTTTAATCTTTTCCACTCCTTCACGTTTGTCAATCACCCGATCCATTCTGGATTGATCTGCGAGGCCCAGGCTATAGCTAAGTTCTGTTAGGCGCAGGTCGGCATTGTCCTGGCGAAGTATTGTTCTGAATTCCGCGCGACTGGTAAACATGCGATAAGGCTCTTCCGTACCCTTGCTGATTAAATCGTCTATCAGCACGCCGATATAGGCATCACTTCTTTGGAGTATGACAGGATCCAGTCCGCGTACTTTCTGGTGGGCGTTGATTCCCGCCATCAATCCCTGGCAAGCTGCCTCTTCATACCCGGTGGTTCCATTGATTTGCCCGGCGAAGAAGAGGTTCTCGATGAGTTTTGTCTCGAGTGAATGCTTTAACTGAGTGGGCGGGAAGTAATCGTATTCTATCGCATAGCCAGGTCTGAACATGCGGGCATTTTCAAAACCGGGCACCATTTTTAAAGCTTTGTACTGGACATCTTCCGGCAAGGAGGTGGAGAATCCATTTACGTAGATTTCTACCGTATTCCAGCCTTCTGGTTCTATGAATAGCTGGTGGCGTTCTCTTTCTGCAAAACGGTTGATCTTGTCTTCAATGCTGGGACAATACCTGGGTCCTACACCTTCAATACGGCCNGCAAACATNGGACTTCTGTNGAAGCCNGTCTTGAGAACCTCATGAACCTGGGGACTGGTATATGTTATCCAGCAACTTCTTTGCTGGGCTGGTTTGGGTGTGTCGGTGAAGGAAAAGCCAATGATTTCGGCATCCCCCGGTTGTTCCTCCATCTTGGAATAGTCGAGGCTGCGTCCATCTATCCTGGGGGGAGTTCCTGTTTTAAGCCTGTCACTTTCAAAGCCGAGGGAGGTAAGTTGTTCCGTTAGTCCGGTAGCAGCTTTTTCCGCCACCCTACCCCCTCCGAATTGCTTTTCACCTATGTGAATCACGCCGTTCAGGAAGGTTCCGTTGGTAAGAATGACCGCTTTGGCCATGATTTCATGGCCGAGCCCGGTGGTTACCCCGCAAGCCCGGCCATCTTTCACAATGATGCCCTTCACCATATCCTGGTAAAAGTCAACGTTGGGGGTATTCTCCAGCATTTCCCTCCATTTGGCTGCAAAGAGCATCCTGTCGTTCTGCGCCCTGGGGCTCCACATCGCGGGTCCTTTGCTGCGGTTGAGCATCCTGAACTGGATCATGCTCAGGTCTGTAACGATTCCAGAATATCCGCCCATAGCGTCGATTTCGCGCACAATCTGGCCCTTAGCAATACCTCCCATAGCAGGATTGCAGCTCATTTGGGCAATCGTCTGCATGTTCATGGTTACCAGGAGTACCCGCGAACCAAGATTAGCCGCCGCTGCGGCCGCTTCGCAGCCTGCGTGTCCGGCGCCCGCTACTATGACATCGTATTCTGGAAACATAGCCGGCAAAATTACGTGAATGTGATGGAAGTGGCTAATGCGTGACGGGTGTGGTGTTGTGGGCTGCGGCGGTGGAAGGGGCGGATGACACCCGGGCCTCTCTCAGGAAATGGTTGTTGTTGGTAGTTCAGGGTATTTGATTGGTGTTGAGAGCCAAGGTTATGCTTGAGGGTCTTGCCGGCCGGTTTCACGTGAAACGGGCGGGGAACGGTTTCACGTGAAACATATTGTTTGATTTAAGTCGAATAGTGTGGTGAGATGGGTCCTGCTATCCAAGGGAATACCAGTTTAAATCTGGGTGAGTACGGCACCGGATCCCTGATAAGGCTATGGGCAGGACTACTGCACAAGTACCTATCGCCTACATGTGCGCCCCGTCAGTCCCCGGTCAACACGGAGCTGCGCCAGAGGGAACACTGGTCCGACCCTTCCGGCAACCTGGATCACTTGGTTCAGTGTGGTGAGGAAATCAGTATTCCCTCACACCATAGTAATACGATCTGATTTTTTGGCCAAATCCTAGCTGGTAATCGCAGTAAATTCCCAAGGGCCCCCCAGAGCCTGTGATTCCGCGTCGCGCGTGGCCGGCCGTGCCGGGTGAAGTGGTCTGTCAGAAAAGTTTTAACGCTTCTTCAAATACCTCCTTAAATAATAATCCTCCTTTGCCCTCATTTCCTGCTGTTGCACTTTGCTCTTGTCCTTATACCCGCACAAATGCAGCACTCCATGAAACATTACCCGGAGTATTTCCTCGGTGAACGATACTCCGAGCCGGGCGGCATTATCCTTAACCCTGTCCGCACTGATAAAGATTTCAGCATTGACCGGCTGCCCCTTGTCCGACAAATTGAAAGTGATGATATCTGTGTAGTAATCGTGTTCCAGGAACCGGCGGTTGATATCAAGCAGGTACTCGTCGGAGCAGAAGATATAGTTTATGCTTTCCAGTTTCTTTCCCTCCTTCTTCAATATGCCTTCAATGTAAGATTTCAACGCGCGCCGGTTTCGGAGGGTGAAATTTACAAGGAAGTGAAAATGTATGTTGGGGGAATTTAATAAAGCCATTTTTCGAAAATCGTAAGCAATAATAGTTTAATCAAAGCTACATTTGTTCAGTCATAGACCGTGAGAAGGTGTTGTGAAGAGAAATATATCTGGCTACCAACAACACAAGGCCGGTTGATTTGTAAGTAATGATATACGCAGACACGAATACAACTATAATGAAACGATTGTCTGAATTAGAAAGTGGCAGCATCGCCAGGATCACCTCATTCGAGAACAATGATCTTTTCCTCAAACTGATGGAAATGGGCTGCGTTCCGGGCGAGCTGGTGAAAGTGGAAAAAATCGCTCCCCTGGGAGATCCGATCTCGATAACAGTGGCGGGCTATAACCTGAGCCTGAGGCTGAATGAGGCAGAAAACATTTTTGTGGAAGAAGTGGCATAAATGTAATTTATTGATTATCAATAGAATAAATGAAAATTGGGCTTTACTTCGGATCCTTCAACCCCATCCATCACGGCCACCTGATCATCGCCAATCATATTTTAAATAATTCCGACCTCGACCAGGTCTGGTTTATCGTCTCGCCACAAAATCCGCTGAAACCTTCGGCCGGATTGCTGAATGAATATCACCGCCTTTACCTGGTGCAGCTGGCCGTGGAAAATGAACCTAAGTTAAAAGCCAGTGATATAGAATTCCGATTGCCGCGGCCTTCATATACCGTTGACACGCTCGCCTACCTCAAAGAAAAATATCCGCAACACGAGTTCTCCATCATCATGGGAAGCGATAGTTTTCAAAACCTGCAGCGTTGGAAAAATTACGAACACATTCTGCAGCATTATCCCATTTACGTGTATAAACGTCCCGGCTTCGAGATCGCCGACGCGCCGGCCAATGCGCAAATACACGTGCTGCAGGCGCCACTATTGGAGATTTCGGCTACCCATATACGAAAGTCAATTAAGGAAGGTAAATCCATTCGCTACCTGGTGCCCGATAAAGTGTTGGAAGAAATTGAGAGAAACGGGTATTACAGGTAATTGGTGAAAATGTTTGACACATTTCCTAAATTGTACCTTCGCCGAAACAGCCCGGGTTCTGATGATTTTGCTCCGTCATATCCCTTTTTTAAAAGCGGTCTTTCTGCACAGCGTTACTGCCTTTGGCGGCCCGCAAGGTCATTTTGGTATGGTGATGAAGACTTTCGTTCATCAGCGCCGCGACGTTACCGAGAAAGAAGTGCTCGACTATAATGCCTTTTGCCAGCTGTTGCCGGGAGCCTCCTCTACCCAGGTGCTCACGCTTATCGGTTACAAACGCGGCGGCGTGTGGCTGGCGGTGCTTACCCTGCTGATCTGGATCACGCCCGCCTGTTTCCTGATGGGTTTATTCTCCTTTGTGCTGGAATATTTCGACGAGAACGCCGCGCGCGAAGGCATTTTCAAGTTCATACAACCCATGGCCGTGGGCTTCCTGGCGTTCGCGGCCACGAAATCGTTCAGGCTGGCCATCCACAATAATATCACGCGCGTGATACTGGTGGTGAGCGCTATCGTGACCTACCTGCTTTTCAAAACTCCGTGGATATTCCCGGTACTCATCATACTCGGGGGTTTTGTGACCAACCTCAGCGATAAACGCATTCCGCAAAAAGGCACGCCACCCAAAAAAATAAAATGGGGAAATATCTGGCTCTTCGCGGTCATCTTCCTGCTGGCAGGTGCGCTCTCAGAAATGGCGCGCGTGTACGACTGGCCCAACCGCCGGCCGCTCAACCTTTTTGAGAATACCTATCGTTTCGGCAGTATGGTATTTGGCGGCGGACAAGTACTCATTCCTATCATGTACGAACAATTCGTGGAACGTCCCGCTTCGGAAGTGGTAAAAAGAAAAAATGCGGGAAAAATGGGAAATGTAATTTCCATCGACCGTGACGATTTCTACACCGGCGCCGGCATTGTGCGCGCTATACCCGGACCCGTATTTTCCATTGCCGCGTTTATGGGCGGCACGGCTATGAAAGATAAGGGCGCGGGATGGCAAATACTGGGTTGCGTAATCGGTGCCATCGCCATTTTCCTGCCAAGTGCATTACTGGTCTTATTTTTCTTTCCTATCTGGCACAACCTGCAACGCTATGCCGTGGTGTATCGCGCCATGGAGGGAATCAATGCAGTAGTGGTGGGTATTATGGTGGCGGGCACATTTTACATGATGAAAGATATTTCCATCACAGAATTTCGCACTGTAAGTGTCTTAAACATTGGAGTGATCCTGGGCACCTGGCTTATTCTCACTTTTACCAAACTGCCTTCGCCCGTCATCGTGTTTGTATGCCTGTTGCTCGGCTGGTTATTCGGGGCATAAAAACAAAAAATCTCGTCCTACGGAGACGAGATTCATTGATTTTTCAAAAAAACCACTCATTCGAAAATGCCTGCTAAAAACTAATTCCTGTTCTTCGTATGCTATACTTTTAATGACGCCACAAAAATAATGTGGTATAGGGCGGTGCGCAATCGCATAAAGATGTGAATTTGTATCACCGATTTGGGGGACATTGTTTNTCCCGGATGAGGCGCAGATGAGGGATTACGCGGATGGGATTATAAAAAAGTGAAGAAGCAGATCTTTGTGCTATCGTTGGTAGAAAATAAGAAAGCCTGTAAGTCGAAGGACCTACAGGCTTTATAATTTCCCCNACCGCAGCCGGACCAGCGAACTCCTGATAAGAGTGATCAGCAGGCACTGGTTATGTCCGGTCAGCCGGAAATGTTATTTGAACAATAAAGGAGCCATCTGGTAAAGGCTGCGCCGCCATGATTGAAACTCGTGAGCAGTGCCCGGCGAAACATAAGTTGCCACATTATAACCTGCCGCTTTCAGATCTGCTTCAATTTTTGGAAGGCTGTTGGCTCCGTTGGTCTCTTTGCTACCGTAGCTGATGAAGATCAACTTGGGCTTCATTTTACCTTCCAGGTCTTGTGGAGTATAGTTACCGCCACTGAACAAGCCCCAGTAGGCAAACACTTGTGGATTTTCTAATGTGATGCCTTTTGTCTCCATAGCACCCATCGAGAGACCTGCCATGGCGCGGCCGTCCCTGGTGGCAATGGTGCGGAAATGCTGGTCAACATAAGGAATCAACTCATCAAGCAGTACAGTCTGGAAGCCGTTGAGCTTAGCAATATTCGGGAAGCTGCCGGGACCGCCGGGACCACCCGGGCCGCCAGCAGGCCTGTTAGCGTTGTTAGGATTGTTGGCGCCTGGCTGTGCATTGGCAGGACGAGGAATGCCCGGTCTGCCGCCAGTATTTGTCATGCCATACGCCATTACTACGATAAATGGTTTGATTTTTCCTTCAGCAATCAGGTTGTCCATAATAAAGTTCAGCTTACCCTGTACACCCCATGAGGTTTCATTTTCACCCCAACCATGCTGGAGGTATAATACGGGGTATTTCTGATTGCCCTTTTCGTAGCCCGGGGGCGTATAAACAAATGCAGTGCGTACCTGGTCGGTGCTTTTCGACCAAAACCATATTTGCTGCATGTTGCCGTGCGGCACATTTTTCACCGCATAAAAATCCTGGTCTTTCGCTGGTATTTCGATGCCACTCTCCCAACGTTGTGATCCGTAGAAAAATCCTGTTCCGGGATCGTTAAAGGTGGCGCCATCTACGTTAATACGATAATAGTGAAATCCTTCATCCAAAGGTCCGGCAGTGGTTCCTATCCAGTATCCACTATCTGCTTTGGTTAATTTGGTGCCGCCCTGGCCACCAAGACCCAAACTTACCCGTACGCTATCGGCATTGGGTGCATATATTCTGAATCTTGCATAGCCCTGGGAATTTACCTGTGGATATAACTGAAAGGGCTGGTTAAGAGAAGACGGTTTGAAGTCTTCTATAATGGGGGTCTGCGCTTGCAGGCTGCCAATTCCACCCGTTAGCATAATTGCTATGGCAATAGCTGGTCGTTTGAGATACATTGTATTATAATTTGAATTGTGAAATACTTTGGTGAATGACCAGGAACCGTAGCCGAATAATCCACTTACAACTATCTAACATGCATCAATGTGCTGAACCCCTCCCGCGTCAAGCCTGGTGCGGTTTTTCAGAACTATAAATGTACAAAATACATTTATAGACGCTGAGTAAAAAAAATCCTTGTCATTCGTCAAAGAATTTCATGCGTCCAGGCACCCGGAATGGCTCATTTCAGGCGTGTCAGAGCATTTGTAATGAGATTCAGGGCGGGACCGCCGCAGTAGGTTTGAGAGCGGTTATGTATTGAAATTCCGGATTTAAGCGTTGTCGGTGCTACAAAATACGCCGTCAAACAATCTTATCTTTAAATGCCTTGGCCACGGCCTCGCTCTTGCTGTTGACGTGCAGTTTTTCGTAAATCTTTTTGATGTGAGAGCGAACGGTATCGATAGAGATGAACATTTCTGCGGCAATCATCTTATAGCTATAGCCATTTACCAGCCATTGCAATACCTGCTTTTCTCTTTCTGATAAATGATAATCTTCGTTGGTGGTCTTGTGAGCCTGCGAAAACATCTTCAACACCTGCGTGGCTATGGAAGATGTCATGGGTGCGCCGCCGGTATGGGCTTCCTGTATGTATTCGAGGAGTTTGGAGGGAGGAGTCTTTTTCAAAAGATATCCGTTTGCGCCATTCTTGATGGCCTCAAACACATTTTTGTTATCATCAAAAACGGTCAGCATCAGCACTTTCACCTCGCTGCCGCTCTGGCGAATCAGTTTCAACCCCTCGATGCCGTTGGTGCCCGGCATATCGATATCCATCAACACCACGTCGGGTTGCAGCGCTTCCACCTCTTCCACCACATTATTACAATTCTTAAACGCGCCCAATACCTCGAAACCCTCGCTGCCATTCAACAGCATGGTCAACCCTTCGCGCAGCTGCGGGTTATCCTCGTACAATACAATCTTTACCATAGACTCGCATTTAATTTACAAACTTACATTATTTGCCAGGGGCGCCAATCACATGATCATGTTAGCGGCACTACCAGCTTTACCGTGGTACCTGCCTGTTTTTTGGATTCTATTTCCAACCGGCCGTTCAGCGACTGCGCGCGCTTCTGCATGTTGGTAAGGCCGTTGCCGCCATCGCTGTTATTTACGTCGAAACCAATACCATCATCGCTGATTTTCATCAACAGCTTATTTCTTGCGATGGATATATCGATAGTGGCGTTGTTGCATTGAGAATATTTCGCCAGGTTGTTGATGGCTTCTTTGAAAAGCAGGAAGAAATCGCGGCGGGCTTCCATATCCAGCCTCAGGTCCTGCACCTGTGGATCGACGCGGAAACTGAATTCGATGTTTTTTGCCTCGAGCACGCCGGTGGCAAATTCACGCATGCGCGCCGTTATCTTCTGCATGTTGTCGTTCATAGGATTGATACTCCACACAATATCATCCATGGCCTCCATCATGCGGCTGCTGTTATCGCTTATCTTCTCCAGGTATTCTTCCGTCTTGGTTGCGTCTTTATGTACTTTCATCTTAGCCATTGTGCTCAGGATATTGATGGTGCTGAGCGTGCTGCCCATATCATCGTGCAGGTCGCGGGCAATGCGTGTGCGCACTTTTTCCATCGCCAACAACCTGTTTACCCGCAGGCGGTGAATGAAGTAAATCAATGCTACGATGGCCGCCACCACCAATGTCATGAACCACCAGGTGCGCCAGAAGGGTGGTTGTATGTAAATCACCAGACTGGTAATATTTTTCGATTCTATGCCATCGGCATTTTCGCACATTACTTCGAAAATGTATTTGCCGGGAGCCAGCAGCGTGTAATTCGCGGAAAGAATTCTGTCGGTCCTCACCCACTCCCTGTCGAGCCCGCGCAGGCGATAGTAGTAAACAATCTTATCGCGCTGCAGAAAGCTAAGCGCAGCAAATTCTATGGTGATGCTATTTTCCGTATGATCAAGCCTTACCCTATCGAGCTTCATGATGGAGTCGGGTGGCAGGTAAGTGTTGAAAAGCTTGAAGTCGGTGATGGTAACATCCAGCGGTGGATTGGAATTATCAATCACCGCGCGGGGTTGGAAGTGAACAAAGCCTTGCGCATTTCCAAAAAGCATAGTGCCATTGCGCAGGCGGCCGCCTGAGAAAAATGTTTGCTGCACCAATCCATCTTTAGGAGAAAACTGCGTGAAAGTATTGCGGCGGTAGTTGTAACGGCAAACCCCATCTAACAAACCGATCCAGATATTTCCATCGGCATCTTTTTCGAGGTTATTGGGATTGTTGGATGGAAGTCCTTCGCCGGGGGTTATCAACCTTACCTCTCCCGTATTCTTATTGATGATATGCAATACGCCGGCGGTAACAAAAAACAAACTATCATTGAATTGTGCCACATCGGTCACCTGGTTGCTATACAATGAGCGGCCGGGCCCTTTCTTATTATCGTAATGACCTAATATGGCACTGCTGCGCGGATCCATCATATACACGCCCTTCATGTGCGCTGTAATCCAGATATTGCCGGCATTGTCGGGCAATAGCCGGTAAAGAATAGTATTAAAATTGTGCACTACCTTGAACCCACCCAAAAATCTGGCACCATAACCCACCGAAGGATCCCATTTTACCAAATGACCATACTGCGAACCCAGCCAGATATTGCCATCAGCATCTTCTGTGATCTGCCTGATTGTTCGGTTTTCCATTACCGGTATATTGTAAAATGAGGAGCGACGGGTTACAGGATCGTAGATAATCAATCGTCCCTCCTGGCAGCCAATCCATATCTTCCCCGTTTTCTTATGCTGCCAGCTGGTCCATTGATTATAGAAAGGCGCCGAGTGTCGCGGCAGGTTCTGCATTACGTTGTTGGGAATCTTCACAAAATTGCTGTCGTAGCTCAACAGTCCACCGCCCCAGGTAGTGACCCATATCTGCCCTTCGGGCAGTTCAAGGAAAGAAGTAACCGATAATTCTTTCTGATCGGGCTTTATGGTAAGAACGGTATTGAATTTTTCACGGCCGGGGTTGAACACATATGCGCCTTCATCGGTACCAATCCACACATTTTCTTCTTTGTCTTCTATAACGCAATACACTGTTCCATACCGGATGCCATAGTCATCAATATGATCGTTGCGGATATAGTGAAAGCGCTGCTGGCGGGCATCATATTCTGAAAATATCATGCGGCCATAGGCCCAGAGGCGGCCGCTGGATTGCTGGAAAAAACTATGCAGCTCCTTATAACTTCTTTCTGCTGGTTTCAAACCAAGGGTATCGGGCAGCAGTTGGTTCGCGTTCAGATCATAACAAAAAAACTTTTCGCCTTCGGCAAACACATTCCAGGTGGCCACCCAAAAGCGGTTTTGCTGGTCGATAAAACTCACAGTCACCGGGTCCTGGAATGCGGGCATCGATAAGATGGGAATGCCCCTGGGATTATGACGGCGGTAATACACTTCCTGGGCGTGCACATCGTACAAAGCCAGGCCCGAGTCGCTACCGATCCAGTAATTGCCGGTCTGGGGATCTTCCAGCAATGTGCTGACCCCATAACCCGGCGGCACTTTTATTTTGGTATCATCTTCCCTGAATTCATTGGCGGCAGAATCGTAGCTCAGCACTTCGCGGTTGGTGATGATGAGAAAAACATCGCCCTTGCTGTTTTGCCAAAGCCTGAGTTGCGAACGGCTGGGAATTTCAGTGCGGGTCTTTATGGCGGCTTTTTTATAGCGGTAAGTCACCGGGTCGAAAATCCCCACCTCCATTTCAGACCTCACCCAGAAATTATTGTGCTTGTCTTCGAAGATCTGGTAAATGGAAGTGGTGGGAAGGTATTCTCCGGGATCGGCTGGCGGGCGAAACATGATGAGCTTACGACCATCGAAACGCTGCAGACCATTGGCGGTGCCCATCCATACAAAACCTTTTTTGTCTTGCCAGATAGAATAAACCCGGTTGCTGGCTAGTCCTTCTTTTACTGTAAGTCGTGTGAAAATATATTGCCGCTGCTGAGCGTGAAGCAGAGCAGGCAGCAGCAGGGCTGCCCAAAGTATATGACAAACCAGGCGCAACAAGGTTAGGGTGTAATATAAATTCAAATTTAGATATCACTGCAGTCATTCAAAGAAGCAACCGGGTGAAATCACACACTTATGTGATGCTCAAAGCGGGTGAATGGTTAAAATCCTGTATGAATTGCGGCCAGGGAGTTTATTTCCCGGAAATAGTTTACATACTGCGCACAGAATGGCTTTTTCCAGGCGCATAATTCACATTATCATGCTATTGAAAGCGGCCGTAACAAGATGCATTTTTGTGAGGTCATAACAAACGTACTAATTGTGCTATTATAGCAAGTAAGGTAAGGAGTACGTGAGCATCGAGTATGTGAAATCAAAGGTGTCGGTAGAGGGTGGCCGGCACCTTGTTTTTTTTAAGTATATTACGGTATGCGTCCGCTGATAACACTACTGCTGTTATGCTGCATACCTGCCTGGTTGCTTGCCCAGAAGGTGGTTGCTATTCGCATTGACGCATCCATCAACCCCGCCACTGCCGATTATATTCACCGGGGTATTAAAGAGGCCCGCCAGCAAAATGCGGCCTGCCTGCTGATTCATCTCAATACTCCCGGCGGTCTGCTGAAATCAACCCGTGTTATTGTAAGCGATATTCTGCAGTCGGAAGTGCCGGTGGTAGTGTATGTATCTCCCGGTGGCGCCCATGCCGGTTCGGCGGGCGTATTCATTACCCTGGCTGCTCATGTGGCTGCCATGGCCCCCGGCACCAATATAGGTGCAGCGCATCCCGTAAGCTCCGGCGGAGAGATGGATACCATCATGAGCGAGAAGGTAACCAACGATGCGGTGGCCTTCATCACCTCCATAGCGCGAAAAAGGCAGCGCAATGTGGAATGGGCGGTGAACTCGGTGCGCCGCAGCGAGTCAATCAGCGAAGCCGAAGCATTGGAAAATAATGTGGTTGACCTGGTGGCGGCCAACGTTACGGAGTTGCTGGAGAAAATAGATGGCAAAGAAGTAGTGACCGAGGCCGGACCCACAACGCTTCGCACCAAAGGTGCCAGCGTGGAATATATGGAGATGGGCTGGGTGGCCAACCTGCTCAACATCATCAGCGACCCCAACGTAGCATATATCCTCTTCCTGCTTGGATTGTACGGGCTGATGTTTGAACTCTATAGCCCCGGCACCATACTTCCCGGCGTGATTGGTGGCATTTGCATCATTCTCGCATTATATGCCATGCATACGCTGCCCGTAAATTATGCGGGTCTTGCTTTGATTGTTTTTGCCGTAATACTTTTCCTTCTCGAAATAAAAATCGTGAGTCATGGCTTGCTGGGTATCGGGGGCGTGGTGTCTCTGTTTCTCGGTAGCCTCATGCTGTTCCGGTCGGAGCAGGACTGGGGATTGGGAGGACTTTCCTGGAGCGTGATCATTACCGCTGTGGTGGTAACATCGCTGTTCTTCCTGTTTATTGTGGGACTGGGATTAAAGGCGCAACGCGCCAAACCCGCCACAGGACTGGAGGGAATGATTGGTGAAACAGGCGAAGCCGTGGACGAACTCAACCCCAATGGCATGGTGAGGGTACATGGCGAACTATGGAATGCGCAGTCGCAGGGAGAAGCCATTAAGCCGGGACAAAAGATAAAAGTAACGGGCATCCGGAACCTGACCCTGTTTGTTGAGCCAGAAAGTTGATTTATTTACCCTAAAACAATATTATGGATACTACTTTTCCGGTGACAGCTATTGTAATTGTCGTTCTCTTACTTTTCTTTTTGTCGAGTGCCATCCGCGTGTTGCGCGAATATGAACGCGGCGTTGTATTCCGGCTCGGCCGTTTGATTTCGGTACGTGGTCCGGGTCTTATTCTCCTGATACCTGTTATTGATAAAATGGTGAAAGTGAGCCTGCGCACATTGGTATTGGATGTGCCGCCGCAAGACATCATCACGCACGACAACGTATCCATAAAAGTAAACGCGGTAGTTTATTTCCGCGTTATACAACCGCAGAAGGCGGTGGTAGAAGTAGAAAACTACCTGGTGGCTACCTCGCAGATTTCTCAAACCACATTGCGCAGCGTATTGGGTCAGTCAGACCTCGACGACCTGCTGGCGCAACGCGAAAAGCTCAATCAAAAACTGCAACAGATCATCGATACGCACACCGAGCCCTGGGGCATCAAGGTGAGCAATGTGGAAGTAAAGCAGATAGACCTTCCGCAGGAGATGCAGCGTGCTATGGCCAAGCAGGCCGAAGCTGAGCGTGAACGCCGTTCGAAAGTGATCGCTGCCGAAGGCGAATTCCAGGCCTCCCAAAAACTCGCCGACGCCGCCAAAATCCTCAGCGATCAACCCAGCGCCCTCACCCTCCGCTACCTGCAAACGCTTAGGGAAATCGCTACAGAAAACAACAGCACGACGATATTCCCCGTGCCGATTGATCTGATAAAACCCTTCATCAATTTAGATAAACAATGATCATTATGCCTGCACGCGAATAGAATATTGAATTTGAACAAGGAATTTGAATGAGAATAAATTCATTCATATTCAAATTCCTTGTTCAAATTCAAATTCAATATTCTATTTACCTTAGTGGAATATGAGTGCAGAACATCAACGCCTGGCCGTAAACTCCACCAAAAAGATTCCCCTGGAGCAGTGGGGGCCTTACCTGAGCGAGCGGCAATGGGGCACCGTGCGCGAGGATTATAGCTCTAACGGAGATGCGTGGAATTATTTCACTTTCGACCAATCGCATTACCGTGCCTATCGCTGGGGAGAAGACGGCCTGGCAGGAATATCAGATTTTTTTGGCAACCTGTGCTTTGCTATTACCCTGTGGAATGGCAAGGATCATATACTGAAAGAAAGACTTTTCGGCCTGGGAAATTACGAAGGCAACCATGGTGAGGATGTAAAGGAACTGTATTATCACCTCGATAATATTCCGACGCATTACTACATGGAGTATTTGTATAAATACCCGCAACAAAAATTTCCCTATGAACTGCTGCTGGCCGAAAACCGAAAACGCTCGCGACTGGAACCGGAGTATGAAATTTTGGATACCGGCGTGTTCGACAACGATGAGTATTTTGATGTAAAAGTTACTTACGCCAAACAGACCTCCCGGGATATCTATATCAGGATAGAACTCACTAACCGCTATAGCAAAGCGGCTGATATAACGTTGTTGCCCACACTATGGTTTTACAACCGCTGGATGCACGATCCCGGCAAGAAGAAGCCTGTGATTGAAATGATGGATAAGAATTCTGTGAAGGCATCGCATCACAGGCTGGGCACGTATTATCTCTACTTCATGCCGCCGCATGATTGCCTGTTTACCGAAAACGAAACCAACTTCGAAAAGGTGAATGGCCAACCCAATCTTTCGCCATTTACCAAAGAAGCGTTTCACAAGGCAATTATCAATGGTGAAGGGATCCAGGAACTGAGAAAGAAAAAGTCGGGAACCAAATTTGCGCCGGTATATAAGTATAAAATTCCGGGGCACGCCACCAAGACGGTTTATCTGCGGCTGAGTAATAAGATGACAGATAACCCATTTCACCCGGGTTTTGAATCCATTTTTACGCAACGTAAAGAGGAGGCCGATGCCTTTTATGAAAAAGTATTTGCGCATAATCCCGATCCTGAATGGCGCCAGCTGCAGCGTCGCGCCATGGCGGGTTTGTTGTGGAGCAAACAATATTATCACTACGATGTGGAGCGCTGGCTTGGCACCAGTGATGGCATCAGCCCGGTGAGCGATGGTAAATTAAATGGCCGCAACCGTGACTGGAAGCATCTGAAAAACCAGGACATCATCTCCATGCCCGATAAATGGGAATATCCCTGGTATGCGGCCTGGGACCTTGCATTCCAATGCATACCCATGGCCATTGTTGACCCCGTGTTTGCGAAGCACCAGCTGATGCTAATTATGCGCGAATGGTATATGAAACCTGATGGCCAGTTGCCCGCTTATGAATGGCATTTCAGTGATGTGAACCCGCCCGTGCAGGCCTGGGCCGCGATGCAGATATACTATGCAGAGAAAAAACGCGAGGGTAAAGGAGATATTGATTTTCTGAAACGCGTTTTTCACAAACTGCTGATCAACTTCACCTGGTGGATCAACCGTAAAGACGTAAATGGTAACAACATGTTCCAGGGAGGTTTCCTGGGACTGGATAATATCGGTGTGTTCAACCGCAGCCACCTGGTGCTGGCCGATATGGAACTGGAGCAGGCCGATGGCACCAGTTGGATGGGTATGTACGCGCTGAACATGATGGACATGGCACTGGAAATTGCCATGGTGGATAAATCGTTTGAAGATACGGCCACCAAATTTTTTGAGCACTTCGTATTGATTGCTGAGGCACTGAACGAAGCAGGTATGTGGAATGAAGAAGACAAATTCTTCTACGATACCATGTCTGTAGCCGGCGGCGAGCCGCTGCATTTACGCATATTTTCTATTGTAGGTCTTACTTCGTTGTTTGCCGTCTCTACCATCGAGAAGAGAATGCTCGATAAGTTGGACGATTTCCGCAAGCGCATCACCTGGTTTGAGAATTATCGCAAGAAAAACAAACGCTTCTGGCCCAATGAAGAGCGTAGCGATGGGAAATCAATCTTGTTGTCATTGGTGCGCCGCGAAAGACTGGTGTACTTGCTGGAGCGATTATTGGACGAGACGCAGTTCCTTTCCCCCTATGGTATTCGCGCACTTTCAAAATATCACGAGAATCATCCTTATACCGTGAACGTGGGCGGCGTGGAGTATACCATACGCTACGATCCCGGTGATTCCACTTCCGATCTTTTTGGCGGCAACAGCAACTGGCGCGGACCCGTTTGGATGCCGATCAATTTTTTGATCATTCAATCTATCCGACACTTCGGAGAATTCTACGGAGATGAATTGCAGGTGGAATGCCCGGTTGGCTCCGGAAATAAAATGAACCTGGTGCAGGTGGCGGATGAACTTACCTATCGCCTGATAAAAATTTTCGGCCGCGACGAAAATGGAAACCGCGCATTTCACGGAAAATACAACTGGTTTTACCAGCGTCCCGGCAATGAAGATCTCTTGTTATTCTACGAATATTTCCACGGAGATAATGGCAGCGGTCTCGGAGCCAGTCACCAAACAGGATGGACAGCGCTGGTGGCAGAACTGGTGAATGCAGTAGCGGGAAAAAAAACTGCGCCTGCTGCAGAAGAAAATCTCATATCACCGTAAACTCAACGGGATACTCCACCACGCTCGACACATTCATCAAACTACCCGGCACCAGTTCTATCGCCATAAACACATTATCCGGCACTTCTATAGGTGCCCGGATATTCCATTTGGAAGCAGGCAGAAATCCAAACTTCGGGTAATAATGCTCGTGACCCAAAACCACCACCGACCCAAATCCTTTGTCGCGCGCGCTTTCCAGTCCGGCAGTGATCAATCGCGCGCCAACACCTTGTTTCTGGTAACCCGGATGCACCGACATGGGCGCCAGCGCCAATGTTTCGTGCCGCGCATCGCCACTTACGATATATACTTTTGAAAATAATATATGTCCAACCAATGCGCCTTCGGCTACGGCCACCAGTGAAAGTCCGGGCACAAAACCGGGTGAGGAGCGCAAAACATTCACCAGCCGCCCTTCATTTTCCTGCCCGAAAGCAAGTTTATTCAACTCGAATATTTCGCTGATATCCGCTTGTTGTTCCGGTCTGACTGTTATAATCATAGTTTCAAATTTTGAGATGAAATATCAGTACAGCCTCAAGAACCTATACGCTAATAGGATGCCGGAAGTTTGTTGATGCGTTGTACCGGCAAAGGTATATTAACATATCATTGCGCGTCGCGGGCAAATAGTTTTATCGTGTAATCGAGCAATGCTCTTCCGCCCGGCTCACCATGACCGGGAATGATAATGTATGCGTTAGGAAAAGCTCTTTTCACTTTTCTCACGGTTTCAGACCATTGTTTTAAGTTTGCATCGCTTAAATTTCCACGACCCGAATTCAACGATTTGATCATGCATCCGCCGAATAAAATACCTTCTCCGGGTATATAACTCACGATATTGTCGGGAGAATGCGCCTCCCCGTAGTATTTATTTACAACACTTCCCTTTCCCACCGGCAATACCTGCGCACCTTCGAAAGTATTTTTCGGCTTCTCGATGCTATCGCTCTTTATGGACTCATTGGTCATAGAATTTGCATAAGAGGGAATGCCCCTGGCATGAAAAGCGCGCAGACCACCTAAGCAGTCATCATGGAAATGATTCACAATGATGCCTTTAATCTTTACGCCGGGAAATTTTTCCTCAAACCAATCCAGCAGTACATTACTCACCGAATCGTTCATGGGCGTATCCATAAACACTGCCTCGCCATTGTTGATATAAATAAGCCCGTTGCAGTTGAACCGGCCATAGGGTTGCATGGTCACCCACGACATGTGTATATAAGCATTGCGCGATACCTGCACTATTTCGAGGTCATCATTGATGCGGATGCGTTTGGATGTGTCTTGCGCAAAAACCTGACAGCAGAGAAATACGGCGATGACCAACAAAATGTTTTTCATAAGAAATCTATTCATAGTCAAATATACATATTGCCTGCCCGTTGCCTTCAATTTGTTAACTTTGCTGTTTCGGTATGTCCACTTTAACCGTCACCATCATACAATCCAACCTGCACTGGGAAGACAAACGGGCCAACCTGGCCATGTTTGAAGAAAAGATCATGGGCATAAGCGGTAAGACCGAAATCGTTGTTTTGCCTGAAATGTTCAGCACGGGTTTTAGTATGAAGCCCGAATTGCTGGCGGAAAAAATGGATGGCGACACGGTGAACTGGATGAAACGCATAGCAGCACAAAAAAGAGTTGTTATTACCGGCAGTGTAATTATTGAAGAAGAAGGCGAGTATTACAACCGGCTGATATGGATGTTGCCCAACGGCCAGTATGGCGTGTACGACAAGCGCCACCTATTTGCCTATGGCTCCGAACACCAACATTATAACCCTGGCAGCAAGCGACTGATTGCATCAGTGAAAGGCTGGAAAATAAACCTTATCGTATGTTATGATCTTCGTTTTCCTGTTTGGTGCCGGCAGTCACGGCCCAGCAAACGTTTTTTCCCGCACGAAAAGCCCGATGATCCGCAAGCTCAGCCCGCGCGTGTTGAACCGGAATATGATCTGCTGATCTGCGTGGCCAACTGGCCTGAGCGCCGCAATCATGCCTGGAAGACGCTGTTGCAAGCCAGAGCCATCGAAAATCAATGTTATGTGGTGGGGGTAAATCGCGTGGGCAACGATGGCAATAACATATATCACAGCGGCGATAGCATGATTGTGAGTCCGCTGGGCGAAGTGCTTTATACCAGACAAAACGAGGAAGACATCCACACGCTCACGCTGCAAAAAGATACGCTGGAAGAAATTCGCAAAAAACTTCCCTTCCTCGACGATGCAGACGATTTCATCATTCAATCATAACACCCGACTTCCTGTATGCGGCAAGCATTTATCAATGGAAAAATATATACCGGCCATTCCGTTGAAACCAATAGAGCAATCTTGGTAGATGGAGAAATGATTGTTGATCTGGTTGATTCGTCTGCTGTTCCCTCGCAATTTGATACAATAGACCTAAAAGGATATAATATTGCGCCCGCTCTTATTGATATGCAGATATATGGCGCGGGCAACAAATTGTTTTCGGCCGATTTATCTGTGGAATCTCTGCAGGCTACTTACGAATACTGCGTGAAAGGCGGGTGCTCGCATTTTATGATTACGATGGCCACCAATGCCATGGAAAAATATTCAATAGCCTTCGATTGCGTGCGCGAGTATTGGAAACAAGGCGGAAAGGGATTGTTGGGTGTCCACCTGGAGGGGCCATATATCAACCCATCAAAGCGCGGTGCCCATTTGGCGGATTATGTAAAAAAGCCAACTGTGCAAGAAGTAGCACAGCTGTTGGAAAAGGGCAAAGGCGTTTTCAAAATGATGACGCTGGCGCCCGAGCGGTGTGATGATGACGTGATTGATCTTTTGTTGAAAAATAATATCCTCCTCTCTGCGGGGCATTCCGATGCCACCTACGAGCAGGCAATAAAAGCTTTCGATAAAGGCATCCCGTTGGCTACGCATTTATACAACGCTATGTCTGGTTTGCACCACCGTGAAGTGGGAATGGTGGGTGCTATTTTTTCGCATCCCAAAGTGATGTGCAGCCTGGTTGCGGACGGCATTCATGTGAGCTATCCCGCCATTCGTATTGCCAAACAAATAATGCAGGATCGTTTGTTCCTCATCACCGATACCGTTACTGAATCGGAAGGCGAGTATATACACAAATTCACCGGCGACAGGTATGCATTGCCCGATGGTACGCTTTCGGGGTCTGCACTCACCATGATGCAGGGCGTAAGCAATATGATACATCATGCCAACGTGCCTCTTGACGAGGCTTTGCGCATGGCCTCTACTTACCCGGCGAAATTGCTTACTGGTAAAAAACTTGGAAAAATTAAAAAGGGGTATGAAGCGCGCTTTGTGATCTTCGACAACGCGCTGAATATTCAGCAGGTTTATTGCTGAGCCAGGCCATTGCGGCGAATGATCAACTGGCGCACGGTCTCCACTTTGGGGTCAATTCCCATTCTGATGGTCTCAGGCGTGGGCATCACTTCAATGTCGGGAATTAAACCGCGGCCTTCTTTCACCAGGTCTTTGTCCATCACCAACCGGAAGCGCGGCAGGCGAAAACGTATTTTGGTGTTCGGCAGAATAACATCTGGAATCATCCAGGCAGAATTGCCATATGCACCGCCGCCCGTCTCTTCACCAACAATGGTCACATTTTTTTGTCCCTGCAATGCTTTGGCAAAAAGTGTGGTGGCGGAAAATGAATTTCCACCCGTAATGATATAAACATCACCCTTGAAGTGATGCTTTTTCCTGGGGTAGAAATAATGATCTTCGAAATAGGTGAAATGGTAGCGACCGTCTTTTTTCTTTTTTGTCACCGCCTGCATCATGGTCCAGTACAGCGGCTGCCACTTGATATACTTGCTGTATTTGCTGCGGCGATTATTGGTATATAAAGAATCGGCCAGCTTAAATTTCTTATCAGCAATATATCTCGTGAGCAAAGTGGAAAGTCCTGCATCGCCGCCGCCATTGGAGCGCACATCAATCACCAGGTGCCGGATATGATGCTTGTCCAATACCCTGAATGCTTTTCGGAAAAAAGGACGCAGCCTGTTGCCGCGCGAAAAAGTATTCAGCGTCATATACGCCGACGATAAGGTGGTATCTATCTGGATATTTCTGGCCCTGTTCAATACCTGCTCTTTCGGCTGATCGCGATCCTGCGTTCTGGTGGGGACGGGTATTTTTCCCGTGCTATCGGGTTTCGGAATATAGAGCGGCACCACTGTTTCTCTTTCCAATCCATCCATGCCTATATAATTCACGCGAATGGAGTCTTTCGGACCGAAAATGTTCTGATACAAATTGCCAAACGTGCCGCGATTGCTCAGCACCTGGTATTTGCCGTTGACGCTATTGCCATCCCAACTCAAAAAGTTCAATAAGGTATCGGAAACCTGTCTTACCGGCAGTCCGTCAATGCGCGTTACAACGGTGCCGCGGCGCAGAATGGAATCGCGGCGGTGCAGGTTGCTCGTCAGCACCAGGTGATCGGGATACACCCTGAAATTGAGCGGAAAAACTTTGATATTATCCGAAGTATCGATGTATTTGCGATAGCGGCTGGAATTTTTAACCGTGGTATGACCGCAGCGGATCTTGTTGGTAATGTAAGAAAGCAGGTACTTAAACTGGTTTTCAGTCATGGAATCGGTGATACGGCTATAGCCGTAGTCGAAATAATAATCCATGCTGTCTTTGGGGGTGAACCAGTATAAGCTGGGGTGAGATTCTTCCAGTACGGAACGGAAAATGGTAAAGTCGCGGCGCAGCTTTTCAGGCGGGTACTTCTTATCGGGCGACCATGACTGCCTGGATACGGAACAGCCTACACTGCACATTATCAACCACATAGCCACCAAATAGAAGGGTAACCTCATTGTCATGCAAACTGTTTAATCACGCGTTTTTCTTGAAAGCGTTCCATCCCTGCGCGGTCAGCTCGTGTGTATTTCCTCCCTTCGTAATGATCTTTCTGCCTTCCGATTCGTCTGTCATATAACCGATTACGCTTATCTGTTCATTTAAAACGAGTTTTTCGTAATCATGTTGTGAAATGGTAAACAGTAATTCGTAGTCCTCACCGCCGCTCAGCGCGCAGGCTGTCGGGTCTATTTCAAATTTAAACGCTGCCCGGCGCATTTCCTCGGCAATGGGAATCTTTTCTTCGTACAGCATACAGCCCAGGCGACTCTGTTCGCATATATGCAGCAGGTCTGAGCTCAGGCCATCACTTACATCAATCATGGCCGTGGGCAAAATCTCTTTTTCTGCCAGCCATTCCACCACATCCTTGCGGGGCTCGGGTTTTAACAGGCGGCCAATTACGTACGACTCGCCTTCGAGGTCGGGTTGCACCTGCGGACTTTCGAGAAATATTTTTTTCTCTCTTTCCAGGAAAAGCAAACCGATATAGGCAGCTCCCAGGTCGCCGGAGCAACAGATGAGGTCGCCCTTGCGGGCGGTACTTCTTTTCACAAATTTGTTGGGCGCCACTTCGCCAATAGCGGTTACGGATATAATGAAACCCTTTTGCGAAGAGCAGGTATCGCCGCCCACCAGGTCCACGCCATAGCGGGCGCAGGCGGCATACACGCCTTCGTAAAATTCTTCCAGGGCTTCCACGCTGAATCGATTGCTGAAGGCAATGCTCAAAGTGATCTGCGTGGGCTCGGCATTCATGGCGTAGATATCGCTCAGGTTTACCACCACGCTTTTATAACCTAAGTGCTTGAGCGGCGTGTACATAAGGTCGAAGTGAATACCTTCCACCAGCATATCGGTGGTGATGACCGTTTGCTTGCCAAAATGATCAATCACGGCGGCATCGTCGCCAACCCCCACCAGCGATGAAGCATTTTGCAGCTCAATATTTTTGGTAAGATGGTCGATCAGGCCAAATTCGCCCAGGTCGGCAATCTCTGTTCTTGATTCGCTCATGATATCTTTTTTTGATCGTTGATCCAAAGCAGCAGCTCATCATGAATCTTGCCATTGGTGGCTGCTATATGGGGCTGATAAGGAGAGTATTGGTTGCCTTTAAAATCGGTCACTTTTCCGCCCGCTTCTTCCACCATCAGGAATCCGGCGGCGCTATCCCAGGCGTTGAGTTTATGTTCATAAAACCCATCAAAACGACCGCAGGCCACCCAGCACAGATCGATGGCAGCAGAACCTAGCCTGCGCACCGCAATGCCGCGGCGTATAAAGCGGCCAAAGGCATCGAGCGGACCATTGGGCTGATCGAGATAAGTATAGGGAAAACCGGTTACCAGGCAGGCTTTGTCCACATCGTCTTGCGAGCTCACAAATATGGGCTCGCCGTTCAACGTGGCGCCTTTGCCGCGCTCGGCCAGGAAGAATTCTTTGAGAAATGGATTGTGTACAGCGCCGAGGATCATTTGTCCCTGGTATTCTACCCCGATAGACACGCAACATAATGGAATGCCATGCGCATAATTGATGGTGCCGTCTATGGGGTCGATGATCCATTTATAGTCGCTGTCCATTTTTATCTCACCCACTTCTTCGCTCAGTATAAAATGATCGGGAAATGATTCCTTAATGGTATCAATAATGGCTTTTTCCGAAGCATGATCGGCTTCGGTCACCAGGTTGTTGACGCCGGTCTTATTACTGATCTGCAGATTTTTACTGTTGAAATAGTGCAGCAGCACCTTTGCCCCAGCCTCAGTAGCATTGATCAAGGTTTCTTTAAGCATGCCGCAAAGATACTTGGCAAGTAGGAAAGAAAACTCTTAATTCGTGGCGGTATGGTCCTGTCTGTCATTATTGTAAGCTACAATGTAAAATACTTCCTGGAGCAATGCCTCTGCTCTGTGCAGCGGGCTATGGACGAAAATGTGGAAGTGTTTGTGGTTGATAATAACTCTACCGATGGTACGGTGACCTACCTGCGCGAACGCTTTCCTTTTGTGCAGTTTATCGTTAATGATGAAAATGTTGGATTCGCCAAAGCCAATAACCTGGCTTTGCAAAAGGCGAGGGGAAAGTATGTTTTGTTTCTAAACCCCGATACCATTATACCCGGCGATCTTTTCACACAGTGCTGCTCCTTTATGGACGCGCACGACGATGCCGGCGCTTTAGGGGTACGCATGATTGATGGCAGTGGAGAATTTCTTCCCGAAAGTAAACGCGGATTTCCATCGCCCTGGGTGGCATTTTGTAAAATGAGCGGGTTGACCAATCTTTTTCCGCGGTCAAAAACTTTTGCGAAGTATTATCTNGGGCACTTACCGGAAAAAGAGATAAACACCGTAGATGCACTTGCCGGCGCCTGCATGTTGGTTCGAAAAGAACTGTTGGACAAAATCGGTGGCTTTGATGAACAGTTTTTCATGTATGCAGAAGACATCGACCTAAGTTACCGCGTGCAGCAGGCGGGATATAAGAATTATTATTTTCCACAGACCACCATCATTCATTTCAAAGGGGAAAGTACGCGTAAGGACGCGCGTTACGTTCGCTTGTTTTACAACGCAATGATTCAATTTGCAGAAAAACATTTCCGGAAAAAATCCACCATCGGCACTGCTTTGCTGAATGCAGCTATTAAAATGCGTGCGGGCGTTGCCTTATTAACCAGCAATAAACCGCAGGCAGCCAGAACGCAACACTATATTTTCCCGCATAATCTCGGCGACGAGAAAACGCTTGCGGCGATGCCGCCGCTCAGTTCCACCCATCCCACAGCAAAGAATTCCAGGATTATTGCCGAAGGCCCGGCATTTTCCTTTAAACAGGTTATTGAACAGCTGGAAAAAACGAGCGTGCAAGACCCCATATTCATCCATGGCGGAGGCACTCACAGCATGGTGAGCAGTGGTTCAAAAAATGAACCCGGAATTGCTTTAAGCTGGGTGTAGGGCCGACCATGGAATTTCAAAAGTTAATTGAAAGACAATCATAATTTTGGGACGGTAGCAAAACATAAACAATTCCTTCTAAACCCTTAATTTTGAATATGCCTGAAAAACGGGCTAAAATTGTCGGATGGCCCTAATTGATATTTCTTTACCCCGGTCTGTTGCCAAGGCATTGCGATTGCCTGCCAAATCGCCCCGCAGGCAGCAAATCAGGGTATTAAAAAAGCTGCTCAAAAAAGCGCGGTTTACCGAATTCGGCCAGCAGTACCGGTTCGATGAAATATTAATGAGCAAACATCCCGGTAAGAAGTTCCAGCAACTGGTCCCTACCTTCGATTACAACAAAATTTACGCTGCCTGGTGGCACAAGACCCTCGAAGGCAAACCCGACGTGTGCTGGCCTGGCAAAATAAAATACTTCGCACTCAGCTCGGGAACCTCCGAGTCGGCCAGCAAGTATATTCCCATTACCAGCGATCTGATGCGCGGCAACCGCATTGTTATGATCAAGCAGTTGCTTTCGCTGCGCACCTATCACGATATACCGGTAAAAAGTATCGGTAAGGGTTGGCTCATGCTCGGTGGCAGTACCGACCTGCAAAAAGGTCCGGGCTACTATGCCGGCGACCTCAGCGGTATTACCGCCAAGAAAATGCCTTTCTGGTTTACGCCTTTTTATAAACCCGGTAAAAAGATTGCACGTACGCGCGACTGGAACAGTAAAATTGAAGCGATCGTAGAAGATGCGCCCAACTGGGACATCGGTTTTGTGGTGGGCGTGCCGGCGTGGATACAGATGTGTATGGAAAAAATTATTGAGCGCTACAAGCTCAATACCATTCACGACATGTGGCCCAACCTGGCCTTCTTTGTGCATGGAGGCGTATCGTTTGAACCTTACAAACAGGGTTTCTGCAAACTCCTGGGCAAGCCGCTCACTTATATTGAAACATACCTGGCATCGGAAGGCTTTATTGCCTACCAGGACCGCCAGCATGCCAAAGGCATGAAGCTGGCGCTAAACGATCATATCTTCTTTGAATTTGTTCCTTTCAACGACCGAAACTTCGACGCAGACGGCAACCTGGTTGACAATCCCGAGACGCTTATGATTCATGAAGTGGAGGAAGGAAAGGACTATGCCATACTGCTTACCACCTCGGCGGGCGCATGGCGTTATCTTATTGGTGATACCATCAGGTTTGTGGATATGCAGCGCCATGAAATTATCATCACTGGCCGCACCAAACATTTCCTGAGCCTGGTAGGTGAACACCTGAGCGTTGACAATATGAACAAAGCGGTGAAACAGGTAAGTGAGGAATTGAAAATTGATATTCCTGAATTTACCGTTGCCGGTGTGCCGCATGGATTGTTTTTTGCCCATCAATGGTGGGTGGCCTGCGACGATAAAGTGGATGCAGACTTATTGCGTCAAAAAATTGATGAGCGCCTGAAAGCGTTGAACGATGATTACGCCGTTGAGCGCACCAGCGCTTTAAAAGATATTTACCTTGACATTTTACCCGAATCGAAATTCATGGACTTCATGCGCCTGAAAGGAAAGATTGGCGGTCAACATAAATTTCCAAGGGTAATGAAGGGAAAAATGTACGAAGACTGGCGGCGCTTCCTGGAAACCGGCAGCATTTGAAAGCCCGCATAATCTTTTAAATTGCAAGCAGCAATGCTCTAAGGAATACAGCATGTTGGAAGCCATATTAAGCGGGTTAACTCTTGGATGTATCCTTGCCCTATCTGTAGGGCCGGTAATTTTCACCATCATAAAACAAAGCCTGGTCAATGGACATACCGGTGGCTTCAGCTTCGTGGCGGGTGTGTGGATCAGCGACATCATACTGGTAATAATCAGCAATGCCTTCTCCGCCCTTGTTACTGGTTTGCTGGAATACAAAAACTGGATCGGTTATCTCGGCAGCATTTTCCTGGTAGCGATGGGCGTGTATTATCTATTCTTTAAGAAAGTGTCGCTGCGTGCCGATACCGAGGGTAACGTGGTGCGCTTCAGGAAGCGCGACATGCTGAAAATTTTCTCCGGCGGATTTTTTATCAATACACTTAACCCCAGCGTTTTTATTTTCTGGCTGGGCGCAGCCACAGCCTTTGCCAAATACAATATGAACCAGCGCATGTTGGTTTTTGCTGTATGTATAGTGATCAATATGGCCGCCGATATTTTAAAAGTATTGCTGGCCGGAAAACTCAGGAACCGTCTTACTTTGCACAATATTTCTGTCATCAATAAAGTGTCGGGACTTATACTCGCGGGCTTTGGACTGGCGCTTTTTTATGGCACATTCTTTTTGTCGGATAAAATTCAGTGATCTTAACAAATTGTTAGACGCATACATTACCCGCAGCACAGTATCTTGTCAGCGCATGAAGCCGATTCTACTATTGATATCATGTATAATTTTTGCCAACTTCGTTTATGCGCAAGAATCAGATTTTATTGTTTTAAAAAAGAAAAATAACCGTACGCTACGCACCTATTATCCCGGCGCTTTTATATCGGCTGAGACATATCTTGGATTTCCCATTAATGGATATATTATCGCTATTCGAAACGACTCCATCATCTGGCGACAAGAAGAATTGCGCCTCATGGAAGCCCGGGAAGGCATGGGCACCGTGGTAGATACCTTTCGCGTTACCATGGGCGTACTTTATACGCATATTGAAAAGTTCAATTACAAACGCATGTACACCTGGGGCGGCAAGAGGGGATTCTCCGGCGACTTGCTTCCCAAGCTGATGATGATTGGTGGTGTAGGGTTTACAGTACTTGAATTAGTGAATACAGCCTATCGCAGGGAATCGCTCAACGAAGGCAACAAACTGGAAGCAATGGGCGTGGCGCTCGGGGTCGCTACTACAGGATGGTTGATCAGTGAAAGGAAAGACCGCGCATTGAAAGTGGGGAAGAAATTTAACGTGGTGTACGTGAAGGCGAAGACGCTTTAATCAGATTGCTTCGTCGCTAACTTTTATTGTGCAGCAAGTTTGATCAAACTAACCACTCCGCGCCATAACTTACTCAATTCACATTCAAATTCCTTGTTCAAATTCAAATTCAATATTCCACAGGCTTAGTATATTGCGCCAAAGCATCGCATTATAATGGCGGTAAAAAAGAAAGGGTTGGGTCGCCGGGTTTGGACTTTTGTAAAGCGGCTCTTCCTCATCCTCTTTATTCTCCAGTTATTTTACATTTTTCTGCTCAAGTGGGTAGATCCGCCTGTTACGCTTACGCAGCTCGGAAGCTGGATTTCCGGCAACGGATTGCGACGCGATTATGTGGATATGGAAAAGATTTCTCCCAACGCCCGCCTGGCTATGATATGTGCCGAAGATCAGTTGTTTCCCGATCACAGCGGCTTCGACTGGCGCAGCATTCAAAAAGCGATGGAGTATAACCAGAAAAAGCCCAACCGCATCAAAGGAGCATCTACCATCAGTCAGCAGGTAGCCAAAAATGTATTTCTATGGCAAGGCAGGTCGTGGTTTCGTAAGGGATTGGAGGCGTACTTCACATTTATGATAGAGTTGATATGGGGGAAAAAGAGAATTCTGGAAGTTTATCTCAATGTTACTGAAATGGGGCCGGGCATTTTTGGTATAGAAAAAGCCGCACAGGTATATTTTAACCGGCCCGCATCAAAACTCACGCGACAACAGGCAGCGATGATAGCCTCCTGCATGCCCAACCCGCGCAAGTATACGGTAAAGCCTTTGTCGAAATATGTGGCCAACCGCTATCCCTGGGTGATGCAGCAAATGAATATACTGGAAAAAGATCCTGATATAAAAAAATTACTGAACTGAAAGGGTAAACCGACTGCTGTTTACCGAGGGATATCCCGGAATATAACTGCCCACACAAAAGCGCGCGACGTGTTTGCCCGGCTCGAATTGGAAAGGAATGGTGAATTCCAGTTGCTGGCACTCGTTCGTAATGTCCTGCACGACGGCTCCCGTATTGATCAACTCTTTAACGTCGCCATTTTCATATAAAGCGAGGTATATGGGCGTGCGCAGGTAAGGAGTTCGCTGGAAATAGGGCAGGTAATGCGGCGGCGAAGTGATAGTGGCGGCGATGCAAACAGCAGAACGCGACTGGGAAAGGATTTTTATTTTGGTAAAAAAGACTTTTGAAAAAGAAAAATAATTCGCGACGATGCTGCTGCGCGGATAATTCCAGCGCTGCCTGCGAAAAAAATGTCTGAAGTAGTCGTCAGTCTCCGGTACAGATAAATACGCAGGCTTGCCCAGCAACGAATCTTCCAGCGGCCAGAAATTATAATTGTTTCGGCGGTAAAATGGTGTGTTCAAAGAGAAAGCCGGCTCATGGGTATAAAACCAATACTTGGACGCACGCTGGTAGGTATTGAGAAAAACTACCGGGAGGCCTTTCGCTTCTTCGCGCAGCTCCTGCGTCCATTCTTTATTGCCGTGCATTTCATCTTTACTGATCCACGATGCCGGCGGCACGTCAATCATCATATACACTCTTAGCGCCAGCGCGATAGCAAGGGTAAAAGGAACGCTCTTAAACAACCATCTTCTGAAGCGAATATCCTGCACCAGGTATTGATGGCTCAATACAATCAGCGAAATAAGTGCAGGCACTGTCCAGTTGGCTTCCACGCGGCCTTTAAAGGTGCTTAGCAAAAAGGTGATATAGAAACCGATAAGCGAAAACCGCAGCGCTCTTTCCAGTGGCGAGACGGTCTTATATTTCAAAGCAGCCCATATCAACAGCCATCCTGCAACAGGGCCTGCAATTGCCAGCTGTCCCGCCACATATTCGAAGGTATAATCCGGCTTATAGTGCGCCGCATTCCTTTCAAAGAGATGATACGATACGGATGGAAATCCATTGTTGTATTGCCATATCAGATGTGGCATAAACAACAAGAGGCCGATAATGGCCGCCAGGTATGCCTGGTACCTGGTAAACAATTTCCAGTTGCTCGCCAGCGTAAATAAAATGATCAGCACGCCATGATACTTACTGTACAGCATAAGCGCCATGCAGATACCCAGCAGCAGGGTGTTGCCCCAATTCATTTTTTCCAAAAAGCGCTGGTAAATCCAGAAAAAGGCGGCGGTAAAAAACAGCAGTGGTATATCGGGCACTGCAATCATTCCACCCAAATGGGCAATGCCTACTGATACGGCGATGGCGTAGAAGACCAGCGGGTTTTTTTTGCCGGTGAGTTCTTCAATAATAAAAATGGTAGCAGTATTCAGTAAAATGATGAAAAGTCTGACGCCCAATTCGTTTGCAAAGATGGAATAACCCGCGCCGATCAGCAGAGCAATCATGGGGGGGTGGTCGAAGTAGCCCCAGTCGGGGTAACGCGAATAGATCCAGTAGTAAGCTTCATCGTCGAAAAGCTCGGTACTGCCCGCCTGGATAAGGTTTATCAGTAGCCAGGCCGAATAGAAAAGGACCCGGTGGTACTTTTGAAATACATTGCCCATGCCAATACTAATAAGTATGGTTAATCTATTTTCTCAACAATTTGTCTGTTGCTTCTATCGCCTGTTGCAATCTTTCTTCCTCGCTGCCCGAAATTTCCATCCATGGCACGGATTGATTTACTAAAATGTCGTGGTACATGCGATACAACTTCTGCCGGTTTTCGATGTCGGGGTATTCGCGCAGGCCATCCTGCACCCAGGGCAGGTCGATATTGCACAGAAAGTAAAAATCGTACCTCCGCTCGGCGATGCAGTCGAGTATCCATTGGTGACAATTACCATACACGAACTCGCACCACACTTTCATCACATACATATCGGTGTCAATGAAAAGCGCTGGTCCCTGCGCGCGCGACAGGTATTCTTCTTCCAGCGCTACCTGGCCTTTGGCAATCGTTAGCAGGTTATCGTAACTATAATTGGTTCCGTGTTGTAACAGGTATTGCCGCGCATATTCGGGCACCCAGCTCACGCCATAATGAGCGGCCAGTTGCTGGCACAGGGTGCTCTTGCCGGTTGACTCAGGTCCTATGACGACCACTTTTTTCATAAGGTATTTAAAGCGTGGGCTTCCTTTGAATATTTCCTGGCGCGGCGCTTCCATTCAGCTAATCCAAATATTGCCATCACTAAAAGAATACCATAAAAAACACTGGTCAGCACCAGGTGCTTCACAAAATATAAAGGAATGGAAGCAAAATTTGTTGCAATCCACCAATACCAACTTTCCACTTTCTTTTTGGCCATCAGCCACATGCCGGTAAAAGCGGTAGCCGTAGCAAAGGAATCACCGAAGGGGATAGCGCCCTCGTAAAACGAATTGCGCGCAAAGGTGAGGGCTATAAAAAAAGAGACAAAGAAAATTCCAAAAAATACCAATTGCTGCCGCCACTCCTTGCGCGACGACCAGGTGACCCTTACCACAGGCTGGTGCTGATCATTTCTACGGGCCCACAATATCCAGCCGTAAATACTCATGTAAGTGTAATAAAGGTTCACTACGGCTTCGCCAAGCAACTGGTATTTATAGCTGAGGTATATATACAATGTAGTGCTGACCAGCCCTACCGGGTATACAAGTATGTTTTCGACACGACTAAACATTACGCTGGCAATGCCTGCCACCACAGCTACCAGTTCCTGCCAGCTGAAATTGTTGATGCCCTGTTTAAGAAGACTGTAAAATTCGTCTAAACTCATAACCGGGTGCAAGATAGTTCCGATATTTTTGCCGAAACTATAATCACTTGAATTTTTATAAAGGAAAAACAGTTTGGATTACCGGCGCCAGCTCAGGAATAGGTGAGGCGCTTACTTACGCGCTAGCCAGTCGTGGCGCCAGGATTATTATTTCAGCCCGTCGCATAGAAGAACTTCAGCGGGTACAACAGCAGGCCTCACCCGCCAATGTGCACATACTTCCGCTCGACCTGGAAGCTACCGCCAGTTTCCCCGCAGCTGTTGGCGAAGCCATCAAAGCCTTTGGGCAGATTGATATCATGATTCATAATGGGGGCATCAGCCATCGCGGTCTGGTAAAAGACACCCTGCCCGAGGTGCAAAGGCGCGTGATGGAAATAGATTATTTCAGCAATATGGAGCTTACCCGCCTGTTGCTGCCCCATTTCCTGGAGCGCAGGAGCGGCCATTTTGTGGCCATCAGCAGCGTAATGGGTAAAATTGGTACGCCCATGCGCTCGGCGTATGCCGCGGCCAAGCACGCTTTGCATGGATACTTCGATTGCCTGCGTGCCGAAGTGTGGCGCGATAATATACAGGTAACTTTAATTACGCCGGGGTATATACGAACCAATGTGTCGTTTAACGCGGTAACTGCCTCTGGTGAAAAGCTGAATGAAATGAGCAAAGACATTGGCCGCGGGTACCCGGCCGATAAAACGGCCTTGCAAATATTGCGCGCCATTGAAAAGGGTAAGAAAGAAAAGTATGTCGGAAAGAGTTTTTCCAAAGAATGGATGGCGATCCACCTGATGCGGTTGTTTCCATCCATTGCGTTCAACGTGTTTAAGAAGGCGGTGCCTCAATAGGCTGCTTATTCAGGAATGCTTTTGCAGGAATGAAATTTTACACATTATTGGAGCGGCCTTCGCAGAGATCCTTCAGGTTTTTCAACCCCTGAACGAATTGTTTTTCAAGCTGTTTATTCAACATTGGTCCCATAAGACGTGCGATGGGATAAGGCAGCTCGCCGCTGTTTTGCCAGGTTACCTTGGTTTCGCCAGTGCCCCATTCTTCAAAATGCCAGTCGTCGTTGGCAGACGATTTCCAGGGCTTTATGAAGTCGAGGTAAAAATGAACATGTCGTTTGTCGATTTTTCGGAGGGTTAGGCTGCCGGCTCCTATTTTTTTACCCTCCCAGCTGTACTTATGTCCTACGGTTTTTGGCGTGCCGGTAATTTCGCTGTCGCCATCCGTTGCCATCTTTTGCCAGGGATTCCATTCCTGGTAGTAGTTGAGGTCGGCCACCTTGTCCATGACGAAGTCAACCGGCCTGGCGATGATAATCCTTTTTTCAATATGATACCGGCCGGGCATGAATAACGCCACGATCAGTATGATCACAATCACTGCAATGATGCCGCCAATGATGTAAAGAATTACCATCCAGGCAATTTTTTCGGTACAATTCCAAAATAAAAAATCCGAATTCCGAATATAAAGCATTCGAATTTCGGATTTTTCTTTCCTGCTTTGTATTTATTTTTCGAGCGGTAGGGTTCTTATTCAGCTTCGGCCACTACTTCTCTTACTTCAGGAATCATTCTTTTCATCATACCCTCGATGCCCGCTTTCAGCGTGATCATCGAAGAGGGACAACCACTGCAGCTTCCCTGCAGCATCAGGTTTACCACGCCGTCTTCGTAGCTTTTGAACTGGATAGCGCCACCATCCATTTCAACGGCGGGCTTTACATAGTTTTCCAGTAATTCCTTAATTCTCTTTACAACATCGTCGTCATCGGCTGATACCAGGTTGCTGCTCTCGGGTTTGATGGTAGCTACCTCGTCTTCATTGATCACCACTTTGCCTTCTTCGAGGTATTCTTTCAAAAACTGGCGTATAGTTGGAATTACATCATTCCATTCTGTTTCGGGAGTTTTTGTAAGCGTCACAAAATTACTGGCAATAAATACTGATCTGATAAAGGGAAAACCAAACAATTCCGTGGCCAAAGGAGAAGGCTTTGCAGCTTCAACATCAGGGAAATCGATGCTCTTACCCGGGTACAAAAGCTTATTCGCCACAAACTTCATCGTTTCCGGGTTGGGCGTCATTTCGGTATAGATGCTGATGACAGGATTTCCTGTTTTTATCATGGTGCAAAATTTAAGAGTACAAAAATAACAAAGTGTACCAGTAAATGGTTTTGAATTTGAAAAAAGCTTTACGGCTGACTATCAATGATTGCAGTCGTCGGAGTGAGCATGATTATGCACACGGCAAGCCCTGTAGTTCATTACGTGCGCAATAATAATCAGTGCCACTGCCACAGGCAAAAACCAAAGCTGGTACTGGTGCCAAACCTGTTTTAGTAATAGAAAAACTATGCCCGACAGAAAAATAAACATGGGCACGAGGCTATGATGGTGTTTTTTGAAGCCATGCCACATAGACCAGGAACCAATGGCAAAGGCCAGGAAGATCATACCGTACTCAAAAGCCACATTATCAATGATATCGACCCCAAAAACGGGGAGGCTCGTGGCTATCAGCGGCAGCACGGCGCAGTGAATGGCACAGGCTACAGAGGCACTCACTCCCAACGCATCCCAATTGATTCGCAAATTCATGGCGCGAAGATAAAGCAAACATGCAACTTTGTTGCAAATTTCTTGTCCTGGTAGCATGTCGCGGTCTATGGCGCGTTTTGCGCAGCTCATACCCCATTAATCTTAACCTCGCCCCGGTATGGCGTATCTTTGTGACTCGAATTTTGAGAAATGAGTAAGAAAGTAGTATTCTATATTGTATTCTTCACCGTGTTGGTCATAGGCTTCTATTTTGCGATGACCCAGGTTATCCCTGAATTTAGAACGGTTAAACTGCCCATTTTGAGCTACGTGCAGCCCTTCCGCTTTGTGAACCAGGACGGTCAGTATGTGACCAACGATGACCTGGCCGGCAAGGTGTATGTGACCGAATTTTTCTTTACCACCTGCAAAAGCATATGCCCCATTATGAACACCAATATGCAGGATGTGTATAAGGAATTTAAAGACGAACCCGATTTCTTGATTTTATCGCATACCTGCGACCCTGACAATGATTCGGTGCCACAATTAAAAAAATATGCTGACTCGCTGCAGGTAAATACCGAGAAATGGATATTCGTTACCGGGCCCAAAGACAGCCTGTACCTGGCCGCCCGCAACAGTTACCTGCTCGACGATTCGGAAAACAACCTTCAGAATATTAACGACCAGTTCTTGCACACCCAATTCTTTGCGCTGGTGGATAAGAAAGGACAGGTAAGAAAAATTGTAGATGGACTGAAGAAAGATGAGCTGCAGGACCTGATCAGGTATATCGGTGTATTATTAAAGGAAGAATAATGGAATCACGCGTTGACTATATTTTAAAACAAAACCAGTTAAGCGTAACCGGTAGTAGAAAGAAGATCCTGGAATTGTTCCTGTCCAGCGAAGGCGCCCTGGCGCATAGTGACATTGAAAAAAAGACCGGCTCCAGCTTCGACCGCGTCACTATATACCGCACGCTGCATACTTTCCTGGAAAAGGGAATTATTCATAACATACCCACTGCCGACAATTCAGTGCTGTATGCACTGTGCCAGGACAATTGCTCGGAAGGTCACCACCACGACAATCACGTTCACTTTGTATGCAGTGCCTGCGGCAACACTACTTGCCTGGCCGACGTAACCGTGCCGGCGGTGCAGCTGCCTTCAGGTTTTATTCCTGAGAATTATCAAATGGTGGTGACGGGTCTTTGCAAATCCTGCCAATAGAATTTTTCAGAAACGTTTTTGCTTTTTTTAACTTTTGTCAAATAGCGGTTTACGATAGCCGAGAAACTTATACAGGTTGTTGTCGTGCCTGATTTCAATACTTGGTGTAAAAAACAAAGCCCCGATGTAGAAACACCGGGACTTTTGGTTAAGGCTCTGATTAGTAGCTATTTTAAAACAGCGAGCGATGATGCTGTGCTGTTACTTTTTTAAGTGTCTGACAAATATAATTAATACCACTAATAAACATCATACCACGAACTGGGTATTTTTTTTCCGTCTATTGATGCCCGTTTAGTGCATCCATTTCCTGCTTCACAAAATCCATTAATTGCTTAATGTAGTTGGGAGAAAAATCAAACACAAGTCCTGCCGCTTTGTACAATTCCGGAAGCGTTTTTGTACCTCCTAATTGTAATGACATCATGTAGTTCTTCAATGCTGCATCCTTATCTTGTTTAAATTGCTTCCACAACCCGATAGCGCCTAACTGCGCAATGCCGTATTCTATGTAATACAAGGGAACTTCAAACAAGTGTAACTGTCTTTGCCAACCGTATTTTCTGTATTCTTCCAGGCTCGTAAAATCAACAACTCCTGATGAAAATTCATTGATTATTGTCATCCATGCGTCCGCTCTTTCGTCCAGGCTATGGTTTGGATTTTCATAAACCCAATGTTGAAATTTGTCAATCGTCGCGATCCAGGGAAATATGGTGATCACTCTTTCCAGCTGATGCTCTTTCGCGCGACGAAGATCTTCGGGATTATCAAAAAAAACGTGCCATGCATCCATGCTGAAAAGTTCCATGGCCATGCTGGCCACTTCTGCAATTTCCATGGGGTACTCTTTGAAGGCAGTGAGCTCGAGCGGGTGCGCCAGGAACGAATGCACTGCATGACCACCTTCGTGTACCATGGTGGTAACGTCGCTCATTTGTCCGGCGGCATTCATAAAAATAAACGGCGCTCCTGTTTCTGCGAGCGGGCAATTATATCCGCCGGGCGCTTTTCCTTTGCGGCTGTCGAGATCAAGACGGTTCATCTCGTTCATCTTGCGCAGGCAGGCGGCAAAGAAGGGATGCGTTTCTTCAAAACACCGAATGCTTTTCTCCAGCAATTCTTTTCCTGTCTTGAAAGGATTCAGCGGTGTAACGCCTTCCGGCTCCGCATCCAGGTCCCAGGGACGCAGCGGGTCAACTCCTAACTTCTTCTTTTTCTTCTCATTAATCGTATTCACCAGCGGAATTACGTGCTGCTTCACCGCCTCGTGAAACTGGAAACAGTCTTCTTTGGTATAGTCAAAACGTCCAAGCTCCTTGAACTTATAATCGCGGTAATTGGAAAAGCCGGCATTCAGTGCTACCTGGTGACGCTTTTGTACCAGCGTGGTAAACAGCTCATTCAGCGCGTCTTTGTCTTGCAGACGACGGTCATTTATTTTACGATAAACTTCTTCGCGTAATCTCCTGTCGGGATTTTCCAAAAACTTGCTGGCCTGCTGCAGCGTATATTCCTTGCCGTTTATTTCAACGGTCATTTTACCGGCAATTTGCCCGTATTGTTGTTGCAACACGCCCAATTCGGAGAGTAAAGGAATATTTTCCTCCCTGAAAAGTTCAATACTCTTCCTCACGCTGCGCAGGTAGGTATAATACTTTTCCTGGTCAAGCTGAGCGGTTACGGGGTTTTCTACCAACTTTCGGTTAAGCTTATCCGCATAGGGCTGAATTTTGGGTTGAATTTCTGTGACGAAGAACACAAATGCCTGTTCCAGCTCCTTATTCTCGGTGTCGCAGGTCATGCGAATCTGTCGCCAGCAGGCATCTTCGCTCACTACTGCTTCCAGCTCGCTCATATCGCGCAGCCATTTTTCCATTTCTTCGACGGTATTGACTGGTCTTTCGAGCAATTCTTTAAAAAAAGGCTCGAGTTTTTCCCAGGTGGTCACCGTAAAATCCTCAGGTAAGTAATGCCGTGGCAACTTTTGTATATCCGCAGTCATCATAATCGTCTTTTTTAAAACAGCTACCGGTCCTGTACAATTCCTCAATTTGAGCAATTGTTACACAGAACCGGTATGAATATGTGGAATTATTTTTTCTTGGCCGACTTCTTCGTGGCAGCCTTTTTCTTGGCGGGAGTTTCTTTTTTGCTTTCGGTTTTGGCAGCGGCTTTCTTTTTGGGCGCTGCTTTTTTCTCCTCGCTTTCTTTTTTGGTTGTTTTGGCGGGGGCGGCTTTTTCAGCTTTTTTGGCGGGTTCTTTAGCTTTCTCTTTTACTTCTTTTGTTTCTTTCGCCGGTTTTTCAGCCTTTTTCGATTCGGTGGTTGCCGCTTTCTTTTCTATTGGCTTAGCTTCTTCCGCTACGGGTTCGGGTTGCGGTTGTTCTTCTTCTTCCGGTTCTCTCAGTTTAATATCGATGTTGTTAGCCTTGAGCACGCTGAACCATTTCACCATTTTCTTCATATCGCTCGCATACACCCTTTCAAAATCCATTTCGGGGTACACGGTCTCGAAGTATTTTCTCAGAGCGCCGTTATCCTTTTCATCGGGTAGCTTGGCCGAGCTGGCTTCCATTGCCTTGAATACTTCTACCAGGTTTACATTTTCACGCGTAGTATATACTTCAATGCTTTCGAGGTGAGAGAAATTATGAATACGACTCGATACAAACCTGGTGCTCTTATCGTCCAGCGATCTTACAATAGCTCCATCGCTTTTGCTGCTTACTAATTCGTAAAGCCCTGGCAAACCCGTTACCGAAATGATTTTTTCATATTCCATAATGATGCTGTGTATTTAAAGGGACATGCAAGATAAAGTGAAAATGGCAAACCGTGTTCCAAAAATTGGGGGGCTGGTTTCACGCGGCGGCGCACACAAGCCGCTCCCTTGAGTGGGTAAACCTCAAAATTTACCCCACCCACCCCGCATGTTTTTCATGAGCACGGCATCAAATTCTTTGCACCCAATACGAATACAATGAAAAAAACCATTCTCATAATCGCCATTGCGCTCTTTGGCGTAGTAGGCGTACGCGCCCAGGGACCGGGACCGCAACGCAGTCCCGAAGAAAGGGCAAAAGAAACCATTGAACGCCTGGCCGATCTGAAACTGGATAAAGACCAGGCTGAAAAGGCAACAGCAGTATTTAAGGAATTCTATGAAGCGCGCCAGAAAATGACGGAGGAAATGAGGGCCGGCGGTAATCCCCCCGACCGCGAGCAAATGCGCGAGAAAACGGAGAAAATGAATGCCGACCGCGACGAAAAGCTCAAAAAGATCTTTAACGAACAGCAGTATAAGAAATGGAAGGAAGAAATTGAACCCAACATGCGACCTCAGCGTAGAGGTGGTAACTAAGTTCTTTACAAACACATGCGTGTTGGTATATCCCCCGGCAGTGCGACTAAAGCCGGGGTTTTTTATTGCCTGTGCGGCCCATTTGCCCAGCCCTAACTTTCTCTTTTCATATCGCCATGCTGGCTGCCCTGCTGGTGCATTTTTAACAGGCCAAAGTCGCTTCCAGCTTTTCGGACTTCACGGGTTTCATCAGGTAGTCGATACTGTTATGTTCAAAAGCCTCCTGCCAATATTCATCATACGCGGTGGTAAAAACCGATTTGATAAGCGGATCAGCTAAAATGACTCGGGCCTGCCATGGGAAAACTACGAGACCATTTTTAGCGTCAACCTCGGTCCCATTGACTTGCCGGACATCCAGATGCGGATGTCCCCACTCTTAGTCAGGGAATTGCGACTTGTCGATATTCGGGATTATGCGCAGCGCATTCTTATAGTATATCTTCTTCAGAATATTGTCGGGCAGGCCCATGCCGTACATTGCCCAAAAGGCGTGGTATTTTTTGTGATAAGGAAAATATTCGTCTTCGGTTTCCAGCACGCGGAAATAAGTGGCATATTCGCTCGGCACCCAGCTGTCTTTACCAAACAGAATTCTGTCCTGGTATTTCTCAAAAAACTTACGCGCGTTTCTTGGCTGGCGGCCCAGTTCGGCGATTATGGCGCCGAATTCTACCACAACATTCGGCATATCATCCAGGAGTTGGCCCAGTTTACCGAGATCGTTGGGAAACCAACCGAAATGTGCGGCAATGAAAGTGGTTTTGGGATGTTTCTTAAACAGGCGGTGCTGTTCTTCGATCAGCGTTTCAAAAGGCACCGGGTTGTCGGGACCGCGTTTGCGGCCGGGGTGGGTCACCAGCTCCAGCCAACGCTCATTGTTTTCGTCTACCGGATCCCAAAAAGGTTTGGGGTCGGCAGTATGGATGAGTACCGGTATCTTCAATTCGGCGCATTTTGCCCAAATCGGATCGAGGCGGGGATCGTCAACAGGCACGCGTTTTCCATCGGTATCGCGCACAGAAAAGCCAAGATTTTTGAAAATCTTAAGCCCGTTGGCTCCATTCTTTACATCCTCTTCCAGGGCCTTTGCTGCCTTCTCACCCCAGCCCGGTTCGCCCACGCCGCGAAAATCAACGTTGGCAAATACAATAAATCGATTGGGAGAGGTGGATTTAATATTGTCAATCTTACTCTTCAGGTTTTGACCGCTGCCACCGCTCAGGTTCACTAACACCTTCATATTCAGCTTGTCCATTTCCTGCAGCAGCTTTTGCAGGTTGCCGGCCGACATATTGTTCTGGTGATTGTGCACATCGATAAATGGAAACCTGGCGCGCGTGAGAGGGTGTTCCGGCACCACGAGGGTGGACTTGGGGTTGTAAGCTTCGAAATCCATTTTTTGCGTGGGCTGGTTCGATTGTCCCTGGCCCTGCGCAGTAAGCAGTATGAACAGGCAGAACGCTGATAGAATAAGTTTTGTCATATTGGTATATTGTATTAGCGGAAGATAACCCATGTTTGACGTTCACGCACGACCAACTTGGCGGGCGGCAGCATAAATTTCTATTCGCCTGGGGAAGCCGCTCCTATCTCAGCCAGCACCGTATCGATATTCCTGCTCAGGGTTTCGTAGTCGGTATAACCCCTGGCCAGCAGCCAATACTTCGATTCACTAACCTGCATCAATACTGTGGGGAAACCGGTTACCTGCAAGTGGCGGCATGCTGCGAATTCGTAATGAGCCTTATCCTTATAAGCCTCCTGTTTCAGCTTCGCATAGAATTGCTCGGCTGGTATATTGTATTTTTCCAACAAGTGCCGGTAGGCCTCATCATCACACAAATCCCTGCCTTCATATTTCAAGGCATATTGCAGGTCGGAGGCAAAGGCCACTTGCAGATCGGGATAGTATTCTTTAAAAATACAAAGGGCTATAGCGGGTTTTTCGGAATCGGGGAACCAATCGCTTTTATCGGGGTTAAAAATGTGCCACAGGAAATCATCGCCAAATTTTATTCCTGTCCGTTCTTCCACCACTTTATAAGCTTGTTGAATATAACCAGCCATGGCACTGATATGCTTCGGCTGATCAGAAATGATCATTCCTCCCGACAACACTTCAAAGGATAGTTTGGAAGCATATTGTTCCGCAATTTTTTTCATAACCGGGCTGAAACCATAACACCATCCACAGTAAGCATCATAGCAATAAACAAGTAAGGGCATGTAGTGAATTTATGTATAGAATGTTGGTAAAACAGTATGAAAGGCATAAAGTTCGTTGCCGGCAATGCTACGGTCCTCATGCCTGTATTGTCAAACACCAAAAATACAGCTATGCAGGTTCTTACTCCCTTGCCGACAGATCCTGGCACCTATAAAGCAAAGATTGAAGTGAGCAGGAATTGATGAGGAAAAAAGAAGCGGGAAGGGTGAAGTTGAACTCACATTTCCCGCTTCGGATTTCAGAGGTATCGCTTTAGATCTGCATTATTAATTTCCTCTTCCGCCACGCCCGCCTTCACTGCGCGAAGGTCTGTTACCACCACCTCCGCCGCCGCGCTGAACACCACCGCTATTGCGCGGGGCATCATCACGACGAACCGATTCACGAACCGGGGGACGGCTTGAACCCGACCTTTGCACCTGTGGCTGCCTGTTGGCACCAACGTTTTCATTTCTTCTTACCTCAGGTCTTTCTACGCGGCGCTCGGGCTGCCGGGTGGCAGGAGCCTGGTATTCGCGTTGCGGAGCGCGACGAATAGTTGAGGGCTGACCGTTGTTCTGGGGACGCTCAACCTGCGGGCGATTGCCCGAATTATTGTTCTGGCGTTCAAACTGACGCGGAACGCCATTGTTATTGCCGTTGTTCTGTTGGCCGGGCTGACGCACGGTGCCTTCCTGCGCCAACTGGCGGCGCGCACGCTCGGTGCCATTATTATCCTGCTGTCCAAACTGGCGACGCACGCGTTCGGGGCTGCCATTGTTATTTTGCTGGCCAAATTGCCTTGCAGGACGAGCTTCATTGCGGTCACTATTTTGTCCAAACTGCCGGGGCGTACGGCCTTCATTTGATCCGGGCTGATTATTAGTATTGCCATTCTGCAATTGTTCCTGGCGTCTTCCGAGACCCGGCCGACCCATACCATCGGTTTGGTTATTGTTACCATTGTTTCTCCACTGGCGCGAAGGTTGTTGATTGTTACCTTCACTGTTGCGGCGGAAGCCACCATTCATATTACCCACCCGATCGCTGTTGTTTCCATTACGCTCGAATTGTCTCGAAGGTCTTCCATTTTCACCACGAACACCCGAAGGTGAACCACCGCGCACGTCGCTGGAGTTGCGGTTGATACCATTTCTGTTGAAACGGTTGTTGTTGTCAAAGCGATTGTTGCTCGCGAAATTGCCGCGACCGTTATAAGTATTTGCAGGGCGTACATGACGCTGGTTATCGCGGGTAACCACCACATCGCGCCTTACGTTATAGATATTATTGGTGTAGTTGATGTTGGTAATATTGATGTTCACGTTCCTGGTGCGGTTAACGGCATACCAGCCACCGCCATATGTGTAAGGCGAATAGCAGAATGGGGGACGATACACGCGCGGACCCCACCATCCGCCCCAACCCCAGTATGTCCAGGGACGATAGCTGCCTACTCCAAAGCTCACATGGAACCAGCCGGTGCTGAACCCAACATGCAAGCCCCAGCCAAACCACGGATTATAGCGTACGCCATAACCCCAGGTGCAAGGACGCGGATAGTAATAGCGGCCATACCAGGGACGATAGTAGTAACCTGTACCATATACCACGGTAGGACCATAGATGTATGTGTTCAGGTAACCCGGTGTATAACCAACCCACACATAATCTGGAGTATAATCATAGATGTACACATACTTCATGTAGTAAACAGGATAACGCGGAGGTATCAACGAAACCACATGAGGTCTTACCACGGCTACCACCCAGGGGCCGGTAGCATAATTCGATTCAAACCAGATTCCATCATTCACCGCATAGTACCTTCCGCGCCAGCGAATGACGGATGCAGGCGTGTTGATGGCGTAATAGAGATCGGTACCATCAATCAGTTCAAAACGCGGATCGCCGTCGTAAACGATGTCTGCGTTGGCCTTGTTTCTGTCGACCTTAGCAGTCTGCGGCACCTGCGCTTCTTTCACTGCATCTTCAGCCTGCACGGTACCCGCCACACTCGCCAGCACATTATCCTTCGGTGAACCAGCGGGAATTTTGGCAAAATCTGCAGGCAATTTGTCGGCAGCAATGTACTGCCAGTTGCCGCTCAATGTTTTTGAACGATACCAGCGGCCCGAGATCAGCACATAGTATTGCTGCTCGTTGATGTCCATAAAGATATCGTCGTCGCTATTACTGACGTACAAAAGCCCGGTGCCATTGACTGCGGCGAAGTTGGGTTCGCCTTTTGTCTGAATCAACTCAGCTGGCTCGGTGCTTACGATGATGTTGTAAATGGTATTGGCGTCTTTTTCCTGCGCTTCATTTTCCTTATTTGCTTCGTTTACTGCCTGCGCCACTTTTTGAAGGTTGGAAGGAACACTAGTGGTAAGCGTATAAGTCCCTTTTACCGATGTAGCCGTGTACCAATGTTTGCCGCCATAGAGATAATAGCGTCCGTCATTGTTTTTTACAATAGCAAATGGAGTATTTACCCCAGCCTCAACGCCCCAATCGGGGTTTTGCTGAAAGCGGGGTTCGCCATCAATCAACACCAGAATGGAAGGTGTACTGGCATATATTACTTTCGGGGGAGCGTTATTGATTTGCTTCGCCAGGTCATTTTCCTTCTGACTCAATTCCATGGAAGCCTGCAGCTCCGACTGTGAAAAGGCGAGGTTCCAACCCGGNGCTTGCTTTTCCAANGCCACCGCTATGGTCTCCAGGTCCTCATCNTTATACTCACCAGGCAGTTTGATGTCGGTGATATAAATGCTCTGCACCTGCACCTGGTTGCCGNTGGTGACGGTAGTGGCGTCTAGCCAGGCTACGCCAAAAACGGGATCGCCCTTACCGCTTTCGGTAACAGATATAGCCGCGCGGGCTTTTAATTTATTATCGGAAAAAGATTCTGGTTGCCACTCGTAAAGCTTAATTACGGAGCCATTGGCAGCGGTCGTCGTTTTAGGCCAGCCATTCTGCGCATGTGCTGTTTGTTGCAGCCCCAGCAGGGTGCCGCACAATATGCCTAAAAAGGTAAAGATCTTCATACCGGGTAATTTGTGTTTTGCGGAATACGCCCATTGAAGAGCGTTGTCCAGATTAAATTACAAGAGTTAGACGACGCTTTATGTTAGCGGGTTGTAAAAGGATAGGGGCGCAGGCAAAAGTTGGGAAACTGTTAGCAATTCCCGGGGAATAAAGTGGAAGGGGTGTTAATTTTTGCCGAGCCATTAAACCCTTCTAATGCGCTTTTAATGCGCTNCTAACCAGTTGTCGCCCTCTCCGATCTCGGCTTCTACCGGCACGCCATTCGGCAAAGGCAAAGCAGTACGCATGCATTCGAGAATGATCGGTTTGATGGTTTCCACTTCTTCCCTCAACGCATCAAACACCAATTCGTCATGCACCTGCAAAATCATTTTCGACTTCACCTTATGTTTTTTGAAGGCCTGGTGAATTTTAATCATCGCCAGCTTGATCATATCGGCGGCTGTGCCCTGGATGGGGGAATTGATGGCGTTGCGTTCGGCAAAACCGCGAACGGTGAAGTTGCCTGAATTGATATCGCGCAGCCAGCGCTTGCGGCCCATCAGCGTTTGCACATAGCCATTCTCGCGGGCAAAGTTGATAGTGTCGTCCATGTACTTCTGGATGCCGGAGAATTGCTGCTTATAGTTGTCGATGATTTGCTTTGCTTCGGTGCGACTGATACCAAGATTATCGGCGAGGCCAAAGGCTCCCTGGCCGTAGATGATGCCGAAGTTTACGCTCTTGGCCTTATAGCGCATTTCCTTGGTCACGTCTTTTTCATCCACCCCATACACTTTGGCGGCGGTAGCGGTATGAATGTCTTTATTTTTCTTAAACGCATCGCACATGGCGGGGTCGCCGCTGATGGCCGCCACAATGCGCAGCTCAATTTGCGAGTAGTCGGCTGATAAAAGAATGTGCTTTTCGTCGCGGGGAATAAATGCCTTCCTGATTTCGCGGCCACGCTCCGTGCGCACAGGTATGTTTTGCAGGTTGGGATTATTGCTCGCCAGGCGGCCGGTTACTGCTACAGCCTGCGCATAAGAAGTGTGCACGCGCCCTGTTTTGCGGTTCACCATCGTGGGCAAAGCATCCACATAGGTTGATTTCAGCTTCGTAAGCTCGCGAAATGCAAGAATATCTTCCACAATTTTGTTCTGATGCGAAAGCTTCAACAGCACATCTTCACCTGTGGCGTATTGACCAGTCTTGGTTTTCTTAGCCTTCGGATCCAGCTGCAGTTTTTCAAATAACACCTCACCCAGTTGACGTGGTGAGGCCAGGTTGAAACGCACACCGGCTTGCTCATACACGCGCTCTTCGGCCTGCTTTGCCTGTTGCTCCAGCTCTTTGGAATATTCCTGCAAAAATTTGGTGTCAATTCTTACGCCTTCATATTCCATTTCCATCAGCACCTTGGTGAGCGGGTTTTCTACTTCGTTGAAAACCTTTTCTACATCGCGCGACCTCAGCAACGGCACAAAAACCTGTTTCAGTTGAAGGGTTATATCAGCATCTTCGGCGGCGTAGTCGGTAATTTTTTCGATTGGCACGTCGCGCATGCTCAGCTGGTTCTTTCCTTTCTTGCCAATCAGTTCGTCGATGTGCACGGGTTCATAGCCCAGGAATCTCGCGGCCAGAATATCCATACCGCGTTTGCCATCGGGCTCAATGACATAGTGCGCCAACATGGTATCAAAGGTATCGGCCTCCAGCTCGTAACCGTACCATTTCAACACCAGCATATCGTACTTCAGGTTTTGCCCGATCCATAACACATCTTTTCTCTTGAACACGGGCTCGAACAGTTTCAGAATATGCTTTGTTGCTTCCTGGTCGGCGGGGCAGGGTATATAGTAGGCTTCGCCGGGTTTGTAGCTGAAACTCATACCCACCAGCTCCACATCATTGGCGTCGATGCCGGTGGTTTCCGTATCAAAACAAATCTCTTTTTCTTCAAGCAGCTCTTTGACCAGCTTTTTGATAGATGCTTCATCTTGCAGGCAGCGGTATTGGTGCGGAGTGTTATGAATATTTTTCCCGGCAACGGGTGCTTCATCACTTTCCACGCGCTCTTCATCGATGGGCGATTTTGCCTTAGTTTCTGCCTTGCCATTCTCTTTTTTCTTCGTCTCCACAGCGTTGCCAAACAAATCGGTCTGCACACCTTGCACGGCAACGGGACCGATATTGAAATCTTCACCCAGTACTCTTTTACCAAGTGTTTTGAATTCTAATTCGGTGAAAATTTCCTTCAGCAAATCCTTGTTCCATTCTTTTAAGCGAAATTCTTCTTCATGGAAATCGATCGGCACATTGGTGATGATGGTAGCGAGTTTCTTGGAAAGAATAGCAGCATTTTTACCATTGCGCACCTTTTCACCGAGCGCACCTTTTATTTTATCGGCATTTTCCAGCACATTTTCGAGCGTGCCATATTCGGCGAGCAGTTTGGCAGCCGTTTTTTCGCCCACGCCTGGAATTCCCGGGATATTGTCAACTGCATCACCCATTAATCCCAGTATATCAATAACCTGGTGCACATCTTTGATATTCCATTTTTCACATACTTCCTTAGCTCCTAAGATTTCTACGCTACCACCCTGGTAGCCGGGTTTATAAATTTTGATATTTCCATCTACCAGCTGGCCATAGTCTTTATCGGGGGTTACCATATACACTTCATAACCGGCAGCGGCGGCTTTTTTGCTGAGTGTTCCAATAATGTCGTCGGCTTCGTAGCCATCCATTTCAATAACGGGTATGTTAAAACCGCGAATGATCTTCTTAATGTCCGGGATGGCGGCCAGCAGGTCTTCGGGCGCTTCCTGGCGGTTGGCCTTATAGTCGCTGAATTCAGTATGTCGTTCGGTGGGTGCGTGTGTATCAAAACAAACAGCCATATGGGTGGGCTGCTGGTTATTAATGAGGTCGAGCAAAGTGTTGGTAAAACCAAATTGCGCGTTGGTATTTTTTCCCTTGGATGTGGTCCTTGGATTTCTAATCAAAGCATAGTAGGCACGAAACACTAAAGCAAGCGCGTCGAGCAGGAAAATTTTTTTCGCCATGCCGCAATTTAGGAATAAAAAGGCCTTAGTCGGCCGCCGGTTTGATGCCCCCTCACAGGGCCAGCGACCACTAAGGCCTGTAATTTTTTTGCGTCATTTTCCCGGTTAGCATGGCAGGTAAAACACACCTTCAGGCTTGCATTTGCGCAAATGCGGGTTGGCCTGAACTATTCTCCCGGGTAGAAGAAGTTCAGGTAAATCGCAAAAACCAGTAAAGCGAATGCAAAAAAATTGAATGCCTGGCGGATGGTGACCTTCTTCATAAGACTATAGGATTTCATTTTACCGTGGCTTAAAACGCCGGCTGATGGCAGATTATTTTACACGTGGATAACTATTATATACACGCCAAAAAGATATGTAAGCTGCTACGGCGCTCTCGGTTATACTAACGGTTTTTCATCTCCTCCAGCTTTTTCTGCAGGGAAAACATGTTATCGCGCAACCGGGCAGCCTCCATAAAGTCGAGGTCCCGGGCCGCTTTCTCCATTTCTTTCCTGGTCTTCGAAATGGCTTTCTCCAGTTGAGGTATAGTTTGATATACTTCCTGCTCTTCTGCCGCTACAGCAACCAATTCTTGATCGGGCGCCAGTGCATAAGGATTACGCGGATCGTATCCTTTGATATCAAGTACGGAGGTTTGCGCGAAAACCTGCTCCTTAGATTTCTTCACTGTGCGCGGTGTAATTCCATGCTTAATATTGTAAGCAATCTGTTTTTCGCGGCGACGATTCGTTTCATCAATGGTACGCTGCATGCTTTCAGTGATCGTATCTGCGTAGAAGATAACGAGTCCATCTGCATTACGCGCCGCGCGTCCCGCCGTTTGCGTTAATGATTTTTCATTGCGCAGAAATCCTTCCTTGTCTGCATCAAGTATGGCAACGAGCGACACTTCCGGCAGGTCAAGACCTTCGCGGAGCAGGTTTACACCCACCAGCACATCTATTTCTCCCAGCCGCAACTGGCGTAGAATTTCAACGCGCTCCAGCGTATCCACTTCGCTGTGGATGTATTTTGATTTTATGTTGATGCGGTGCAGATATTTATCCATCTCCTCGGCCATGCGCTTCGTGAGCGTGGTTACCAGCACGCGATCACCTTTGGTTACGCGCTTATCAATTTCATCCAGCAGGTCATCGATCTGGTTTACACTCGGGCGAATTTCAATAGGAGGATCGAGCAGACCGGTCGGACGAACCACTTGTTCTACCACCACACCACCTGTTTTTTCCAGCTCATAATCGCCGGGTGTCGCCGATACATAAATCACCTGGTTGAGCATGGATTCGAACTCATGGAAGTTCAGCGGACGGTTATCAAGCGCCGATGGCAAACGAAAACCATAATCAACCAATATCAGCTTGCGACTGCGGTCGCCGCCATACATGCCGCTTACCTGCGGTATGGTCTGGTGACTTTCATCTATTATGCACAGAAAATCTTTGGGAAAATAGTCAAGCAAACAGAATGGTCTTGTGCCTGGCGAGCGCCGGTCGAAAAAGCGCGAGTAGTTTTCTACACCATTGCAATAACCGAGCTCGCGGATCATTTCCACATCGTAGCTTACCCGTTCCTGCAGACGTTGCGCTTCAATAAACTTGCCCACGCTTTTGAAATAGGCTACCTGCGCCGCGCACTCATCCTGGATTTCATTCAGAATCTGGTTAATCATATCCTTTGGCGCCAGGTATAGATTGGCGGGGAAAATGGCAGCATCTTCTACCAGGCCTATTCGTTTGCCGGAAGCGAGGTCCAATGTCTCGATGCTTTCAATCTCATCACCAAAGAACGTGACGCGATAACCAAAATCCACGTAGGGCAGGTTGATATCAACGGTATCACCTTTTACGCGGAACTGACCGCGGTTGAAATCGGTCTGGCTTCTGGTGTATAGCGAATTAACCAAAGAATGCAGAAATCCTTGCCGGCTGATTACCTGTCCTGTTTTAATGCGAATGATACCATTCTCAAACTCTGCGGGGTTACCGATACCATATATACAGCTCACTGACGCCACCACTATAATATCGCGGCGGCCGCTCAGCAGCTCGGTAGTGGCCTGCAGGCGCAGTTTGTCGAGCTCGGCATTAATGCTAAGGTCTTTTTCTATATATACATCGCTTACCGGCAGGTAAGCTTCGGGTTGGTAATAGTCATAATAGCTCACGAAGTAGCCCACCGCATTTTCGGGAAAGAACTGTTTGAATTCTCCGTAAAGCTGGGCCACCAGGGTTTTGTTGTGCGTCAGCACCAGCGTTGGCTTCTGCACGTTCTGGATCACGTTGGCTATGGTAAAGGTCTTACCCGAACCGGTCACTCCCAGCAAAGTCTGGTGTTTCTCTCCACTCAGTATTCCTTCGGTAAGCTGCCGTATAGCCTCGGGCTGATCGCCGGCCGGCTGGTACGGTGCATGTAATTTGAAACCCATAAAATTTTTTGAAGTAGCCGGTAAATTTACGAAAACCCTTCCGGCAAAAGGAATGGAAAGAGGGATGTAGCGAGAAAATTAACGCCGTGTTTTACTTATCAATCTTGCGACGCAGATAGCCCGTATAATCTGGAATCTGCACCCGGTATTCGTCCTGCATAAGGGGAGAGGTCAGCACAAAATCGGCCGTAGCGCGGTCGCAAGCCACAATGCAGTTCCACGCAATGGCCACGCGCAGCAGTGCCTTCACATCGCTGTCGTGTGGCTGGGCTTCCATAGGATCCCAGAAAAAAACGAGAATATCGATTTCGCCGGCGGCTATGAGCGCGCCTATCTGCTGGTCGCCGCCCAGCGGACCACTCAGCAACTTCCTGACGGTGCGGTCGAGCTTCTCCTCCAGCATAGTGCCGGTAGTGCCGGTTGCCAGCAACTCGTGCCGCGCCAGCTCTACCTTATTATGAACGGCCCAGTCGATCAGGTCTTTTTTCTTATTGTCGTGCGCCACAAGGGCGATGCGTTTGCGTCTGTTGAGTTGCCTGCTTGAGATCATGTGGTTGCGTTTTTGCGGCTGCTGTCGGCAGTTTTGGTTTTCGATGTCGGGTCCCCAACCCCGTCACCCCAAAAGGTAGCTCCGTTTTTGAAAAAACTTTAACGACAGAAAAAAAATTTTCAAAAGAGCGATGCGTTTTCCACATTCGGGCATAAAAATTGTGGATAACTCAATCCCATTTTTTACGCCCGTTAAATTCGATGAAGAAAGGCATACTATTATACTGTATTTGCCTCTGTGCATCATTTGCCTTTGCACAGGGAGAAAGCACCAGGATTCCGGCGGCCGGTTTTACCGCAGTTGATTCTTCCCTTTTTATAACCGATCTCACTTCTGTAGTCAGCAATAATTCCAAAGTCATCATCAACTGGAAAAACAGTAACCAGTTCACTCCTGAGTTCGTGGTGGTGGAGCGCAGTAGTGGCGGTGGCGATTTTGAAATGGTGGCTGCTTTGAAGCAGTCCGCCCAGGCAACATCTTTCGAGTGGGTGGACGACGCACCGGCCAAGGGCCGCAACCTGTACCGCATCCGCATCGATGGCGAAGATGGCCGTCCCTATTATTCAAAGATTGTGTCGGCACTGATCGCCGGCGATATCTCCTTCCGCTTTTATCCCAACCCGGTCGACAATATCCTCATCATTCGTTCCGAAGGTCCTCTTGACATCCAGATCATGGATGCCAATGGTAAGATAAGGCTTAGCCAGAATCGCCTGCAGGGTATCCAGACCCTGAATGTTTCTTCGCTTGAAAAGGGGATGTATTACCTGCGAATAAATAACAGAAGCACCGGCGTTGTGACGCAGGAGAAGCTGTTGAAGAATTGAATATTGAATTTGAAATTGAACAAGGAATGTTGAAGTTGAGTAGAGGGTGAAAGGATAGATTTGTGCGTGAACAACTGAGTGGCTGTTCAGGGCAATGGATGCTATATTTTACGATGCGTAGAACTACGCAAAATTTTTAGGCCTCCCATTTTTAGCAAAAAGTCATATTCGGTTTTTCAGAGGAAAACTGCACTAATAGTCGATTTTCACAAAATGCAGTTCCAGTCTGATATATCGCTTGCTTAACTCTAAAGCTTAATCGAATTTGCCCTGACTATTTTCACACGGTTAATATTGTGACTTTAGGGCTTTTATTCCAGCTTCGGGATAAGATTTTATAGTATTTCTACTATAACCACAAAATGGTATTGCACAATTGAAATATGCCCCTTATTTTTACAGCGGTTTTTCATAGGATATTGGATTTTAAAAGCGGGGTTGAATTTCTATTCTGACCCCTTTTTTATTTTATATCCATAACGAACTTACTACCTGCACGATATAACAGATATAACAAAAGTCCCGTCTCGGAAATCCGGACGGGACTTTTGACTTACTAAGCCCATTAAATTCAAAAACACAAACAAAAACTTGAATGTTTGGGGCGAGGTTGATTCGGCGGCTTTAATCCTTCGCCACCTGCGCCACCTGTTGCATTTCTTTAATCTTCTCCCTGATTTTGGTTTCAATTTCGTTGGCCAGTTCGGGATTATCGAGCAACAATTGTTTTACTGCATCGCGGCCCTGGCCGAGTTTGTCGCCATTGTAGCTGAACCAGCTTCCGCTCTTACCTACGATGCCGAGTTCAACACCCATGTCGATGATTTCACCGGTTTTTGAAATGCCTTCTCCGAATACAATATCAAATTCTGCACTACGGAAAGGAGGAGCCACTTTGTTTTTAACCACTTTTACTTTTACGCGGTTACCGATGGCTGCATCGCCATCTTTGATCTGTGCCATGCGGCGAATGTCGAGGCGGACAGATGCGTAGAACTTAAGCGCATTACCACCAGTGGTTGTTTCGGGATTACCGAACATCACACCAATTTTTTCGCGCAGCTGGTTGATGAAAATACAAATGGTGTTGGTCTTGTTGATGGTAGCAGTGAGTTTGCGCAATGCCTGCGACATCAATCGTGCCTGCAGACCCATTTTGCTGTCGCCCATTTCACCTTCCAGTTCACCTTTAGGTACCAGGGCAGCTACTGAGTCGATCACCACTACATCGAGGGCGCCGGAGAGAATAAGACGGTCGGCGATTTCGAGACCCTGCTCGCCATAATCGGGTTGAGAGATGAGCAGGTTGTCAACGTCAACACCCAGCTTGCGGGCATAAGCACTATCGAAAGCATGCTCTGCGTCGATGATTGCGCACATGCCTCCTTTTTTCTGGGCTTCTGCTATAACGTGAATTGCTATGGTTGTTTTACCGGAAGCTTCGGGACCGTAAATTTCAATGATGCGGCCGCGGGGGAAACCACCAACCCCTAATGCAGAGTCCAACCCAATAGAACCAGTCGATATCACCTCTATCGGGTCCTGTGATTTTTCGTTCATCATCATTACACTGCCCTTCCCAAAGTCTTTTTCAATTTTGTCGATTGTCAACTTAAGGGCCTTAAGTTTTTCATTTGCTGACATAGTGGTTTGTTTTTGTCTTTCAATAATAGGTATTTGCCAAAGGTAGAGAAAATTATCTTATCAACACTAATTTTTTTAGTACAACGACGCTAATTTTTTTATCCAATTTTGGAATTCCCATTTCCCCAATTTTCCCTCGCCGGATTTCCACTCTGCCTCACATTCCAACTCCCAAACCCACTCTCATCCCCGGATTCCACTCCCCCTTCAAGTTCCAACCTCCCACTCCATCCATTCCCGCCCACATTCAATTTCAAATTCAGTATTCAATATTTTTTGCGCCGAAGGAGCAAAAAAATTCCCCGCCAGTGCGACTTGGCAGGGAAAACCGCATGAAATTTCGTAGAGAACTCATCAGGAAAAGGCAATGGCTGAAACCATGCGGGAAAGCAAAGGGACGACAAAATTCATTAACTGCCAATACCAGTTAGTAGTATTTTTTAAAAAACACGAAAAAAACCGCATGAAGCCCAAAAGTGGTATTTTTGCCTCCGATTCAAAAACTCATTAGATATGAAAAAGTTATTGCTCCTGGTGTGCTCATTCGTGTTTGCTATGGCAGGCTTCGCCCAGGATGAACCCGTTTCAGCTACTTCAGGCGTAACCTACGGCGCGGGGACCACTGCCGATGGAGCACTGCCGGTAACCGAACTGGAAAAGAAAATGGTCAACAAGAAATTCGAAGGAAAAGTGACCGGCAAAGTTGTAGAAGTATGCCAGGAAAAAGGCTGCTGGATGAAAATAGAAAGACCCGGCGCCGAACCCCTGATGGTGAAATTTAAAGACTATGGCTTCTTTATGCCGAAAGATATAGTGGGTAAAGAAGTGGTACTGGATGGTACGGCAGCCATTAAAGAAACCTCCGTAAAACAATTGCAACACTACGCAAAAGACGCTGGCAAGTCGAAAGAAGAGATCGCCAAGATCAAAAAACCCAAGAAAGACGTGCAGTTTGTTGCCGCCGGCGTGCTGGTACTCTAGGCAAAAATCATTTATTTTCTAAANGGCCTTTGTGCAGTCTGGCTCACAATGGCCTTTTATTTTTTTACATGACAAAAATCATTTTGGCTTAAAATCATCTTAAAATCAAGCGCAAAGAACTGCATAGCAGGGTTTTTGACCTGGTTAATTTACCTTTACCAAATTGCAGGCACAGTACTTGCTAAAGGTAGGCCTGCATGGGTATGTGACCCGGCCCTGATTCTAAAACCGAATTTTAAAACAGAACGTATGCGATTAACACATGTGTTACTAACAGGAGCTTGCTCTATGTTATTGTTTTCATGCGTAAGTAAAAAGAAGCTGGCTGATGAAGTGGCAAAGTATGAGCGTTTGAATGCTTCCTACACGCAACTGCAAAATGAGTTGAAAAACTGTGAAGCTGAAAAAGCAGAGTACGCAAAAAACAAAGCGTTGCTCGAAAGTGAAATTGCCTCACTGAAACAACAAAACGAATTTCTCAAAGAAAATAATACCGCAGCCTTAAAACAGCTGCAGGATCTGTCGGTGATCAGCGCATCACAGGCAGAAAGTATCAAGAAATCGCTGGAAAACATCGGCGCAAAAGACGCCTATATCCAGGATCTTCAATCGGCCATGGCGCGTAAAGACTCGCTGAACATGGCACTGGTGATGAACCTGAAAGGCGCTATTGGCAATATTGCCGACGAAGACATCAATATCAAGATTGATAAAGGTGTTGTGTATATCGATATTTCCGATAAACTGCTCTTCAAAAGCGGAAGCTACACCGTAACCGACCAGGCTAAAGTGGTGTTGGGCAAAGTGGCCACCGTGTTGAAAAATCAACCAGATATTGAGTTCATGGTGGAAGGTCATACCGACAATGTGCCTTATGCACGCGGTGTATTGCTCGACAACTGGGACCTGAGCGTAAAACGCGCTACTTCGGTTGTACGCATTCTGCAGGATGAGTATGGCTTGCCGCCATCCCGTATGGCAGCAGCGGGCCGCGGTGAATATGTACCAGTTACCACCAACGATACTTCGGAAGGCCGCGCCGCCAACCGCAGAACACGTATCGTTATTCTGCCCCAGCTCGACCAGTTCTTCAAACTGCTGGAGCGTCCTAAAGTATAATCACGAAAAATCTGATATAATGGAGCCATCCCAAACCGGGGTGGCTTTTTTCTTTGTAAGTGGTTTTACCTATACCGCTTCCGGGGAACTATTCAGGAAAAAAACAATTCCGGGAAACTCAGGATAACTAACCACAATTTGTTGTCTTTCCTATCATTTTTCAGGGGTTATTTCGTTCTACATTACTTAAATCTAAATCCACGGATCCTTTGAAAAAGTACCGCGCTCTCATGGTGTTTTTGTTGTTGGTGGCTGGGTTCACCCCGCAGCTCAGCCGCGCCAAAGACCCAGGCCAGGTAACACCCAGGGCCCGGCAGGGAGTGCTCGATCTTCGGTCAGTTGATTTCAATAAACAAACCTCTTTGCTGGAAGGTGAATGGGCTTTTTACTGGAAAAAGCTTTTAAATCCTTCCGAAACGCAAAACTATTCCCCCGACTTTATCCATTATCCCGACCTGTGGCGTGATCTTGAGTTGAACGGAGAGCGGCTTACTTCCGTAGGTTATGCCACGTATTCCCTTACCATCTTGCTTCCTCAAAACCGACCCCGGCTGGCATTGGTAGTGCCCGATGCATACTGCTCCTACTACCTGTTTGTGGATGATTCGCTGATGTCGAAAAACGGAAAGCCTGCCGCTACTAAAGAAGAGGCTATACCCTTTTGGACCACGCAGATCATAGTGCTGCCTGCCGATAAAGACACGCTGAGGCTCACACTGCAGGTGGCTAATTTCTGGCATAGCAAAGGCGGTCCATACAAACAGATGACGATTGGTGAAAAGGAAAGACTGGAAGTGAATCACCGGCAAAACCGCGCCTTCGACCTGGTGCTGGCAGGATGCCTCTTTATGGGAGGACTTTTCTTTTTCGGGTTTTATCTCTTCGGTCACCGCGACAAAGCGATCTTGTACTTCTCTTTGTTCTGCATTGTGTATAGTTATCGCATGGTGGGTACTACCATGTATGTATTGCATTCGGTGTATCCGCAACTGGATTGGTTTTTTACCATAAAAATTGAATACCTCTGCCTGGCGCTGGCAGTGGCATTGTTCTCGCGATATGTACGATGGGTTTACCCGCAAGACGCACCCAGGAAGATAGTGAATGCGATTACCGGTATTTGCCTCTTCTACGGTATGCTGATACTGGTGACTCCGCCGATCATTTTTACGCAGGGCATTAATGCATTTCTCATCATTATGTTCCTGTGCATAGGCTTTGCATTTTATGTATGTCTCAGGGCTGTCAGCAATAAGCGCGTGGGAGCAAAATTTGCGGTGATCAGTTGCGCTGTGCTGCTGATGGTATTCCTGGTGATCAACCTGCATTATTTCCGCCTCATATTGCCGCCGAAGGTGATGGTGTTTGCCGGATATGTACTTTTCTTCTTCCTGCAATCGCTGGTGCTTTCGTACCGATTCGCTTACTCAATGAAAAAGGCTACAGAAGAAGCGCAGCAGGGATTGAGAGCCAAGACGGAATTTCTCAGCACCATGTCGCACGAAATTCGTACGCCGCTGAACGCGGTAATTGGTATGACGCATTTGTTGATGCGCAACAATCCGCGAAAAGATCAGCAGGAGAATCTCGATGTGCTGTTATTCTCCGCCAATAATTTGCTATCAATCGTCAACGATATTCTCGACTACAATAAGATAGAAGCGGGTAAGATCAATTTTGAATCGGTGCCGATGGATGTCAATTCCATTGCGCGCAATATTGTGGGCGGTTTGCAGAATAAGGCTGATGAAAAGCAAATACAACTGATCCTGGAAACCGACAAGAGGCTGACGCATAAAGTGACCGGCGATCCCACTCGACTGAGCCAGGTGATCAATAACCTGGTGCACAATGCCATTAAGTTTACGGAGCAGGGATTTGTGAAGCTCATCATCCGGGTAAGATCGATGACAGAGCGCGCGGTCACCATCGACTTCCGGGTAGTGGATACGGGTATTGGCATACCGCCGGAAAAACAAAAAATGATCTTTGAGCGGTTTACACAGGCCGATTCATCTACGTCGCGGAGTTATGGTGGTACGGGTCTTGGACTGGCCATTATCAAAGGCATTCTCAATCTGCAGGGTGTTACGCTGCAATTGAAGAGCGAACCGGGTAAGGGTTCTGAATTTTATTTTACCCAAAGTTTCCCGCTCACCGATGAATTGATAAGTGAAGAGCTGGAGAAGCCACACGAGGAAATGGCAAAGCAATTGGATGGTGTGCCGATCCTGGTAGTAGAAGATAATCCCTTTAACATAATGGTGGCCCGCTCGCTGCTGGAGCAAAGCGGCGCGCAGGTAGATATTGCGGGCAATGGAGTGGAAGCCCTGGAAAAAGTGGCGCCGGGGAAATACCAGCTGATACTGATGGACCTCAATATGCCCGTGATGGATGGATTTGAAGCTACGCGCGAACTGCGCAAGCGTGGCGAAAAGCTACCCATAATTGCACTCACCGCCAGCCTCCCCGCCGAAGTGGAGAAAGAGGTGAAGGACGCCGGCCTCAGCGATATCGTAGTAAAACCTTTCAACCCCGACGAATTGTTCCGGGTAATTCTTCCCTATGTGCAGCGCCCCGCCGTGTAGTTGGGGAACTGATTCTACGTAGCTAAATGTTAACAATATCGTATAAGCATGAGGTATGTTTTTTGAAAGAAGGCATAAAGATGTCAACGAGGTGTTGAATTAAATGAAAAGGATATGAAGAGCAAGACATTTTTATTTGAATTACTAGTGGACGGCGTGCCTTACGAAGTGCGCGCAACTCCCTTCCAGTTCAACGACGATATACGATTCAGAGTAAGTTTTAACGGCGGACAGATATTCGTATTTGTATATGACCAGCAACTGAAGCGGCTCACTGCCATAGGCGAGGGCACAGAAACCATACCCGTAAACCTGGAGGCGGCCATATCAGAAAAGCTGGAAAACATGCAGATCAGCAAACTCTCTCCTTAGTGTAAATATCCGACAATCCATTTTGCTGGCGCCACCCACTCATCTTTCTACTGCTGGGCGTGGTATATATTAACTACGAGGACATTCGTTTTTTCTCAATTTTTGGCGAATAAATGCGCCCAATGAGAAAACTTGTCTTGACTTGCCTCGTACCGTTTATTTATTTATCAGTATTTGCCCAGGATCGCGGAAAAATTACGGTTGTAGTGGTAAATGAGCGGCAATTGGCTGTGGAAAATGCAACGGTGGAATTGCTGCGTGCCAATGATTCGGTGCTGGTAAAAGCAGCCGTGAGCGATGCCGCTGGCGTGGCTGAATTTGAACAGGTGCCTTACAGCCAATACCTGGTGCGTGTGACGATGGTGAACCATTCAACGGCTTTTTCCTCTCCGATCAATTTATCATCATCAACTCCCGAAATACGATTGCCCGCATTAACACTGCATCCCGCGCCAGCTTCGGCTTTGCGCGAAGTAACTGTGACCGCGCGCAAGCCATTTATCCAAAAACTTACCGACAGAATTGTGGTGAATGTGGACAACAGCCTGGTGAATGCCGGCAGCAGCGCGTTTGAAGTATTAGAACGGGCACCGGGCGTGCTGATAGATGGCAACGATAATATCAGTCTGCGCGGCCGCCAGGGCGTAATTGTGATGATTGACGGGAAAATAACCCCGATGTCGGGTGCGGACCTGGTGAATTTTCTGCGTGGTCTTCCTTCCAACAGCATCGAAAGAATTGATATCATTACCAACCCCTCTGCGAAATACGATGCGGCCGGTAATTCGGGTATTATAGACATTCGCATGAAGAAGGATTTGCGCCTCGGAGCCAATGGCAGTTTTACCGCTGGCTATGGACAGGGTATTTATCCCAAAGCCAATACCGGCGCCACTTTCAACTATCGCAATAAGAAACTGAACCTGTTCGGCAATTACAATTATGCGTACCGTATGAACCTGAATCACCTTTTCCTGAAGCGTGAGTTTTTTGAAAATGGTAAATATGATGGCGCTTATGACCAGGACAATTTCATGAAGACTCCCATCAACAATCATACGGCCCGGCTGGGTGCAGATTTTTTTCCCAATAAAAAAACTATCTGGGGCTTTGTGGTGAACAGCTCATTTACCAAATACAATCGCGCCAATACCAACCAGTCGTTGGTGATCGATTCGCTGTTTGCACCTTCATCTAAGTTTGTTACGAATGCCACAGAAAAAAACAGTTTCAGGAATGTGGTGGGTAATATCAATTTCAAACACACCTTCGATAGCACAGGCAGAGAAATGACCGCCGATGCGGATTATGGCGTATTCAACAGTTCTAACCTTTCTCTTTTCAACACGGGATACTACACGCTCAATGATGTGCCCACCATGCCGGTATATAAGCTGGATGGTGATCAGCGCGGGAAAATTTCATTGTTTACTGCGAAAGCCGATTATACTCTACCGCTGAAAAAAGGCGTGCGCATAGAGACTGGTTTTAAAACAAGTTTTGTGAAAACGGATAACGATGTGGTGTTTTACGATATAAGTAATCCGCCGCCCGTGTACGACAGCAGCAAGAGCAACCATTTTATTTACAAGGAAAATAACCATGCGCTGTATGTCAACTTCCAGAAAGAATTCAAAAGCTGGTCGGTGATGGCGGGTGTGCGTGCGGAACAAACCAATATCAAAGGCGATCAGTTGGCCAACGATATGGATTTTGACAGCAGTTACCTGCAGGTGTTTCCCAGCGTGTTTGTGAACTATAAAGTAAGCCCTGAAAAGACCATAGGCCTGTCTGTCAGCCGAAGAATAGACAGGCCTAATTATTCTCAATTGAATCCCTTCCGATTCTTCCTCGATCCGAGTACCTATAGCTCCGGCAATCCTGGCCTGCGCCCGCAACTTACCTGGTCGTATGAGCTGAGCTATACCTTGAAGCAACTGAATTTTACTTTGGGATACAGCCGCACCACGCAAAACTTTACAGTGGTAATTCGTCCGAGTGAAACAGAAGACAAAGTAACTGTGGAGATACCCGTCAATCTCTCCACTTTCGATTATTATGGATTAACGGTATCAGCGCCGCTGCGTGTGACAAAATGGTGGAACTCTATCAATAACGTGAATGTTTATTATGGTCATTATAATGGTAATCTTGCCAATACCCAATTGGACAATGGCACTCCTGCTGCCAACGTGAGTACCAACAACAATTTCACGTTTAAGAAAGGCTGGGCTGCCGAACTGAATCTGAACCTCAACACCGGTGGTCAGTATGGATTCATGGTGCTTGATCCCACCTGGCAGCTCTCGGCCGGCGTACAGAAATCAGTTTTGAAAAACCGCGGCATTATCCGCCTCAACATCACCGATATTTTCTGGACTGGCCTGCCCCGAGCCGTAGTGGAATTCTCCAACTACACCGAGCACTGGCATGCCGAACGGGAAACGCGCGTTGCGAATCTTTCATTCACTTATCGTTTTGGAAGAAACACCGTGGCTGCAGCCAGGAGAAGAACAACGGCCAGCGAAGAAGAACGAAGAAGGGCGGCGAATTAGACATCGGGGGCAGGTGTCGGGTGTCGGGTGACGGCGCGGCCAGGGTCGGCCAGGTCACAGGTGGCCCATTTGCCAGGTGAGCCACTCATGGGAGAAGTGGCTCACGGTGCCCTTATAGTTGCCTAAGCCCCTTTCTGATGCAACGATTTCAACAACTTCAAATGCGGCTGCAATCCTGCCAGTGTATTCTTATGCAAAAACTGCCTCAGGTGTTTGTAAAAATGACTATGATCATAATAGTCGTAAAGCGAATGGTGAAAAGTGGAAGGCGAATTGGCAATATGGGCCGCGGCCTTGCGGATGCGCATAATCTGCAGTGCCTTTTTGCTGCTGATGCTCGTGGTCATCTCGAAATAACGCTGTAGTGTACGCGAAGAAATGCCATAACGGGCCGCCAGTTCTTCAATGGGAACGGAGAATTTGTTGAGTCGGTAACTGGTGTCCAGTATTTCAGTTACAATTTTTACAGGCTGCAATACATCGGGATGTTGTTTGAGCACCGATTGATAGTATGCAGTAATTAACTGCACTCTTTTTTTGAAACTGTCAGCTTCTTTGATGGCGTCCAGCACCGATTGATCGAGCAGGTAGCTGAGGGGGAAAATGTATTCGCGGTATTCGGAGAAATTGACCTTCTTTTCGAAAATGATGGGCGAAATTTTGAACTTGATACCGAAAATGCTGTTGCCGGGCCGGTGATAACATTCCAGGCAGGTATGGCGCGGCAAAAAACCGTCGGTTTTCATTTCGTAGCTTCTGTCTTCCAACTGCATTGTAAACGGCGAGCCCAGGTTAATGAGGTAGGTATATCCGACATTGGGAAACAATGCGTCGGAAAAGCCATCCGGGTATTTTTCCCACAGGTTGTCGAAATTGGTTTCCCAAAAGAAATCAATGAAATGCGATAACCCTGCCGGCGGAGATACCCGGTAGTAGTGCTTTTCGAAATGTTCCTTATGGAAGAATTCTACGTGTTGCATGATACGGTGCTGTCCAAATTAGAGGTTAGGGGTGGAGGGAAAACGCTAAAACACAGGAGCAGTAATATTTTTATGTGACCGGCATCCAAATTGCTAACTTCAGGGTAAATTTTCCCCCAAAACTGATCATTATGCAATGGAGAGGTCGTCGTCAAAGTACAAACGTTGAAGACCGCCGTAGCGTGTCGGGCAAAGGCCTGGCAGTGGGCGGCGGCATTGGAGGTATCATAGTGCTGGTGTTATACCTCCTGATGGGTGGCAACCTGGGCGATGCAGCGTCGCAGCTCACCCCTACCCAACCCGCGCAGGAATTATCGCCCGAAGAGCAGAAGCTCGATGATGAACGCGCTGAATTTATCAAGGTGGTGCTGGCCGATACCGAAGATGTGTGGAATACTTTACTTCGGGATCAATATCGCGAGCCAACACTGGTGCTCTTCCGCCAGGCAGTGCAATCCGCATGCGGTATGGCCGGCTCGGCAACGGGTCCTTTTTACTGCCCCGGCGATGAAAAAGTCTATATCGATCTTTCGTTTTTCGAAGACATGCAAAACAAACTGCGTGCCCCCGGCGATTTTGCCATGGCTTATGTAGTGGCACACGAAGTAGGTCATCACATCCAGAAACTGCAAGGCACTACCGATAAGGTGCATCGTCTTCGCCAGCAATTATCGGAAGCCGAGTATAACAAATATTCCGTGATGCTCGAGTTGCAAGCCGATTTCCTGGCGGGGGTATGGGCGCATCACGCGCAGCGATTGAAAAATGTGGTAGAAGATGGTGATATAGACGAAGCGCTGAATGCTGCCAATGCCATCGGCGACGACCGCCTGCAAGAAGAAGCGCAAGGCCGCGTGGTGCCTGAATCGTTTACGCATGGAACCTCGGCGCAGAGAATGTATTGGTTCAAAAAAGGGTATACTACAGGTGATATCAGGCAGGGAGATACGTTTAACGATCCGTCGCTGAGGTAGAGCAGTTTAAAGGTTGGCAAAGCATCAACAACTCTTAAGCAGCGAATAAGGTTCAAATCTGTTGGCACTATTTTTTGAGCCCAGTTTACATAACTTAATCAATACGGGTATGAAATACTTAATTATTGTGCTGATGATGGGCCTGGTGGCCTGCAACGGCAGTGAATCAACAACAGACGCTACACCATCTGCCGATAGCGCCACCGCTACCGATACCATGCAGGTAACGAGTGATACTGCAACGCTGGCAGGCCCCTGGTATCTGGTGCCCGTATTGCCCAGCGATACCGGCGCGCGCAGTACGCCGCAACTCATATTTAATACCGATGAGAAAAGATTTGCCGGCAACACGGGCTGCAATAGCATGAACGGCAGTTTTGAATTAACTGATTCAAGCCTGGTGTTTGATGAAAGAATTATGATGACCAAAATGGCTTGCATGGGATATAATGAAGATGTTTTCGTGAAAAACCTGTTGCGCACCAATCGCTATCGCTTCGAACAAGGTATGCTGGTGTTGATGGTGGGAGAAGAAGTATTGTCGCGGTGGACAAGAACGCCCACTAAGCCATCTGTATCGAATAAGACTTAATTGGAATGGGAGACCGGTCCCTTTTTCAATCCGCGCGGTCTTATCTGATCAATAATATATGAACTGATCAGCAGCCAGCTGAAACCGATACAAAAACCTGCTACCACATCGGTGAAATAATGTACGCGCAGGTAAATGCGGCTAAAGCCGATCATGATCACAACCAGTATTGCCAAAATAAGCAGCACCCACTTGGCGACGGGATGATATTTTTCTTCTTTCCAGATAATGATCATGATAAGACCGTAAAAACATACGCTCATAAAGGTATGTCCGCTGGGAAAACTCAAACCGCGCGCAGGCTCCAATAAGGGTATCAATGGCCTTTCGCGCTGAAACAACAACTTGAGGCCAAGCATGATCAGGAGACTGGTAAGCGCAATGGCAGCCACCTTAATAGTATATCTCGACTTTTTGCGAAGCAGGTATATAACGGCCAGCAGAATATTAGCGGGCACCAGGAAATAGTGCGAACCCAAAAAGCTAAACGCCTTCATCACCTGGGTGGTAGTGTCGCTTACCAGGTTGTTGGCAAACGAGAACGCTGCCTCATCGGCGCCGGTCTTATCGAGCGCGAAGACGCGATAGGCTATCACGATAAAAGTGATGAGGCTGGCCAGGAAAATAGTGAGGGCAATGATCATCTCCTTGGTGAGAATGATCGCTTTATCGGCTATCTTCTTTTCCTCGTTGGTCAATTGCGTCATACCGTAAATTTAGCGAAGCGATGGGAGCAGAAAACAAATAAAAGAATTATGCCAGTGCTATACCTCTTTTTCCTCCTTGGGCTGGGTGGTTTCTAACATCAACCTGTATTGCAGCACCGCCCTTATTTCGCCGTAAGAATAACCGGCGCCTAATTTTTCTTTTACGGGACCTGCCGCCTGGGAGTAATAGTTCATGTCATCCAGCGTCTTCATAATCACGGCCAGGCGCTCCTGGGAGACGAGTTCCTGAATAGCAACCTCCCCGGTGGGTATAAACGATGCCAGGTGCCCTTCGATGGTGGAAACTGCCAGGTTGCGCTGCCGCGCGATGTCTGCAACGGCCATTCCCTCCCGGAACATTTTCAATGAAATGCACCGGGTTTCACCCTTGGGAGCTTTGGCAGATTTTTCTTCTGCAACCACCACTTCTTCTTCCTGCACCTGCGAAGCTTTCTTTTCTTCGTCAACACCTTCCAGCAATTCAGATACCGGCACGCCGTTCATTAATCCTTCAGTGATGGCGATAGCATGCTGCAATTGTTGCTTTTTTCTTTGCGGGGTGAGCAGCAACTCTTTTAACAAAGCGGGATATTTACGGCTGCGCAGTTTTTGTTTTACGAGCTCAAAATGTGATTTTTTATTTCAGTAATGATTTCATCCATCGCCTTGATGAAATATTCCGCGCCGGCTTTCACTCGTTGATGCAGAAAGGCATAACCATCCCCGGCAGCATTGGGTATCAGCTGTTCCAGTTGGCGGATAAATTTATTAGCAAAATCCTGCTGCTGCCGGGTAGCCTGTAACAGCTTCTTGGCCCATTGCACATGCTGTTCGCTATCTGTAAGTTTAAGGCTGGCACTGTCTTCCACGTGGTCTTCGAAGTTCTCCACGAATTTGGTCCAGTCAAAAGTTTGTAGCAATGATCTTTCGAGAAAAATCTTTTGCTCCTGCTGCAATTCCTGCTGCAACAGGTCCATTTCTTTTTCGCTACGGGTAAATTCCAACACCCGCGCATCGGTATGGATGCAGTGAGGATGAATGGGGGAGTAAAGAATCAATCCTTCAAGAGAAGTAAGACGGCTGAGCGCTACATATACCTGTCCCGGCGCAAATGAAGCGCCGGCATCAATGATGGCCTTGTCAAAAGTGAGTCCCTGGCTTTTATGGATCGTAATAGCCCATGCCAGCCTGATAGGATATTGTTTGAACGTGCCCAACTCTTCTTCTTCAATATTGTCAGCCTCTTTGTTGTAGCGGTAGCGAATATTTCTCCAGGTTTCTTTTTCGAGTTGAAGTTCGTGATTTTCACCGGGAAACTGTACGTAAATCTCATCATTTTCTATGCGCGAAATAGTGGCGATCTTTCCGTTGTAGTAACGGCGCACTTCTCCCTTATCATTTTTGATAAACATGATTTGCGCTCCTTGCTTCAGCGAGAGCACCATATCGGCAGGAACAGATTTTTCGTTGAAGTCGCCCTCAATTTCCGCCCTGAACTCATGCATGCGATCATCGAGCTGCTGCAGTTTCTGGCGGTTGATAGCGTCGGCCTTCCAGTTGTGCGTGGTAAGGGTGATATAGCTTTCGTAATCATCAATCTGGTAACCGGGGCGGTAATGTTCGTTTAATATGGCCAGGTCTTCTTCGGTGGCCATATTGTTGCGGATATTGTTCAGCAGGTTGATGAAATCTGCTTCATGCTGTCGATAGATCTTTTTTAACTCAAGATATACCGGCGGCGACTGCTGAATTACCTGCGCGTCGAAAAAGAAAGGGCTTTTATAATAGTCTCTCAGCACTTCCCACTCTTCGTTGTTCACCACCGGCGGCAACTGGAACAAATCGCCGATATACAAAATCTGCACTCCGCCAAAAGGCATCATCGGCTGTTTTCTTACGGTGCGTAGAATCAGATCTACCATATCGAGCATATCGGCACGCAACATACTTACCTCATCGATGATGAGCAGCTCCAGCTCCTGCATCAGCTCACGCTTGTCGCGGCTGAGGCGAAGGTTGGTCAACAGTGTATCAGGCATATTGATATTGGCCGTGCTGTTCCAGCCGCCGCGGTTTTCGGGAATATAGGCGCCGAAAGGCAACTGGAAAAATGAGTGCATGGTCACTCCGCCTGCGTTGATGGCTGCCACGCCGGTGGGCGCCACTACCGCCATTTTTTTGGGACTGGTTTCGCGGATATGTTTCAAAAAAGTAGTCTTGCCCGTGCCAGCCTTACCGGTCAGGAAAAGATGCCTGGAAGTTTGATTCACAAACCTTGAAGCCAGGTCAAACAACTGATTAGAGGTATCGGGTGACGGCATGCGCACGATACTTTGCGGCAAGATAAAGATTAGGGAAGGATGGGGCAACAAATTTTTTCCAAAAAGCAAATAGCAAATATGTAGTGTGCGCGTTGGGGTTAGTATTCCTTTTTTGATAGAATTCTTTGGTGGTGGCGGGTGTAGGGTGTAGAGAATTTGTGCTGGTTATTGATTGTAGAAAAATTGCAACACACTGCATCGGCTCGTTGGCAGAGTTATTGAAGGTTATATTGGTCGGCAATCTGCCGGCGCGAACTTATTGTAAAACTTAAAAATTTATATTATGAAAACCGTTATCACCATAATGGCGATCGTGTTTACAGGATTTTTAGCCTGCGATACGCCAGAAGGAACCACAACCAATCCGTCTGATTCGACCTCGATCAATAACAACAGGCCCGATATGCAGACAGATACAACCATGCGGCAGGATAGTATTCCCGGGCGTTAAAAAAGCCCAAAACTTAGTAACAGACAGGATTGAGCAGGAAGGGTAATAATCGAGGAAAAACTGGGTGATTGGGAATTGTTGAAAAGACCCGTCGCGGGTCTTTTTTATTGCATTAACTTGCAGCCTATGATCGATTATTTGCAGGGATTAAATGAGCGGCAGCGCGAAGCCGTTCTTCATATAGATGGTCCGCTGATGATTGTGGCCGGGGCAGGCAGTGGAAAAACAAAAGTGCTCACCACCCGCATCGCCCACCTGATGGCACAGGGCGTGGATGCATTCAACATACTGGCGCTCACCTTCACCAATAAGGCTGCCAAGGAAATGAAGGAGCGCGTGGAAAAAATACTGGGCAACAGCGATGCCCGCAACCTGTATATCGGCACTTTCCACAGCGTGTTTGCCCGCATATTGCGCGGCGAAGCCGATAAGCTGGGCTACCCCAACAACTTTACCATTTACGATACCGATGACGCCAAAAGCGTGGTAAAGACCGTAATCAATGAACTGAACCTGGACGATAAGCATTATAAACCTGCCACCGTTTACAACCGCATCAGCAGCGCCAAAAACGCGCTGATAGGTCCGGCGGAATATGCCAACGATTATTACATTCAGCAGGAAGACATGCGCACCAATCGTCCTGCCATTGCGCAGATATACGACGCGTATGTAAAGCGCTGCTTTAAGAACGGCGCCATGGACTTCGACGACCTGCTGCTGAAGTTTTATGAGTTGCTGAAAACATTTCCCGAATCGCTCAGCAAGTACCAGCGCAAGTTCAAATACATTCTTATTGATGAGTACCAGGATACCAACCCTGCACAGTACGAGATCATCAAGCTGCTGGGCGCCATGCATGAAAATGTATGCGTGGTAGGCGACGATGCGCAAAGCATTTACAGCTTCCGCGGCGCCACCATTCAAAACATATTGCAGTTTCAGAAAGATTACGACGATGTGAAGGTGGTGAAACTGGAACAAAACTATCGCAGCACGCAAAGCATACTGGAAGTTGCCAACGAGGTTATTAAAAACAATAAGGGCCAGATACCTAAAGCACTCTGGACAGAAAACAGCGAAGGTGAAAAAATTCGCCTGGTGCGCACCATGACCGACAACGATGAAGGAAAGTTCGTGGCTGATACCATCCAGGAGCAGAAGCTGCGCAACCATTTCATGAATAAAGACTTTGCCATTCTGTACCGCACCAATGCGCAAAGCCGTGCGTTTGAGGAAGCGCTGCGCCGCATGGGCATTCCCTATACCATTTATGGCGGCATCAGCTTCTACCAGCGCAAAGAAATAAAAGACTATATCGCTTACCTGCGCCTCATCGTAAACCCCCGCGATGAAGAGGCGCTGAAACGCATTATCAACTACCCCGCGCGTGGCATTGGCAAGACCACCATCGATAAGGCGGTGTTATATGCCAACCAGCAAAATATTTCGATGTGGGAGGTGCTGGAGCGCGCCCGCGAATTCGGTTTCCGTTCAGGCACGCTGGAAGCTATCGAAGGTTTTGTGACAATGATGAAAAGCTTTACCTCCATGCTGCAGAAGCATAATGCCTATGAAGTGGCCGTGCATGTGGGTAAGCAAACCAATTTTGTAAAAGAACTTTTCAACGATAAAAGCACCGAAGGTGTTCAGCGCTATGAAAACGTGCAGGAGTTGCTGAACAGTATCAAAGAATGGACAGAAAGCCCCGATACCGAAGAAGGCGAAGTGGGCGATAAGGGCCTGGGCTCATACCTGCAGCAAATAACGCTGCTGACCGATGCTGATGAAAAAGATCCCGACGCCGATACGGTAAAGCTCATGACCATTCACGCTGCCAAGGGACTTGAGTTCAACTGTGTCTTTGCCGCGGGCCTGGAAGAAATGCTTTTCCCCAACGCGCTTTCCATCAACTCGCGCGAAGAGCTGGAAGAAGAGCGCCGTTTATTTTACGTAGTCATTACCCGCGCCAGGCAAAAGCTCTGGATCACCTATGCCAACACGCGCTACCGTTTTGGCCAGCTGGTGCAAAATGAGCCGAGCCGCTTTATTAACGAATTGCCGGAGAAATATCTCGACAGAAGTTATGCAGGCGGCGGACTCAGAAATCAGAGTTCGGGCTGGGCTTCGGGCAGTGCGTTCGACAGACTTCATGGAGGCTGGGGCAACAGGGCGGCCAGCGAAGCTGAGAAACGGTATGGCCCTCCGCCGAAAACCACACCAGCATACATCACGCCCAAGCCGCCATCAAAAACAGTGGAGCATGTGCCTTCACCTGATTTTGTGCCCAGCGATACATCCAACCTGCAAGTGGGTCAGCGGGTGGAGCACCAGAAATTTGGTTTTGGAGAAGTGATCAAAATGGAAGGCTCTGCGCATAATCCCATAGCAACTGTGAAATTTGAGCTGAACGGCGAAAAGAAGATCATGCTGAATTATGCGAAGCTGAGAATAGTAAGTTAGGCGAGAGCTTTCAGCACTCCGTTTCTGTACAATTTTCCGATGGGTATTTCGGTTTTGTCTATTTCAATCAGGTCGTTGGTAAATGATTTGATGCGGTTAACTGCCACGATGAACGAGCGGTGTGCACGCACAAATAATTTTTCCGGCAGCATAGCTTCTACAGAGGTCATAGATAGCTTGGTGATGATGGTGTTGTGCGGCGTCACCACTTTGATATAGTCTTTCATGCTTTCGATATAGAGAATATCATTCAGCATCACTTTCACCATCTTGCGATCGGCGCGGAAATAAACAAATGGATCACTGGTTTTTTCTTCAACCGGCTCAGCGGCCGTTGTCTTTATGGGCGTGCCATTTACCGGAAAGGCTTTATTCACTGCTTTCAAAAACCGGTCGAAGCGGATGGGTTTTACAAGGTAATCCACCACATCCAGCTCATATCCTTCCAAAGCATAATCGGAGTATGCAGTGGTAAGAATGGTTTTGGGAGGGTTTTTCAATACGCGCAGAAACTCTGTGCCGCTGAGTTGGGGCATGCGGATATCGAGAAAAATTAAATCCACTGCCTGTTTCTGCAACAGCGCCATAGCATGAACAGCATTACCGCATTCGCCTGCGAGCTGTAGCATGGGCATCTCGTCAATGTATCTGCGGATGATTTCGCGGGCGGGCGGTTCATCGTCAATGATGAGGCATCGTATGGTGCTGAGTTCATTCATGGGCGGTGAGAATATAGGGACTGCTTTCTTTTGTTCGGGTTTCAGTTTTTCTTACCAGTTCCAGTTGCAGGTTCACTACAAACACCTCTTTGTCGCTGGTCATTTGTAACTGGTGTTTTTCCGGGTACAACAACTCGAGCCTGCTGCGCACATTGCGAATACCTATGCCTGCATGTGGTTCTATTCTTTTTTGGTCGCTGGTGGGTTTACCGTTGATGAGCTTCATATGCATGGTGGTACCATCCAGGTAAATGTGCAGGCTCAGCCAGGGCTGATCTAGCATATTACTGGTGCCATGTTTGAAACAGTTTTCAACAAAAGGCAACAACAACAGCGGTGTTATATACAGGTTCTTTGTGTCGGAAGGAATGTCAATATGTACATCCAGTCGATCATCATAGCGTGTGCTTTCGAGATAGATATAGTCCTGCACCAGTTTCAATTCTTTCGATAGCGGCACAAGGGGCTGGGTGCCTTCATACAACATAAAGCGCAGCATATCTGATAGTCCCATCACCAGCTGCGATGCCATAGGTGCAGTGTGTTGCGTGTGCGAATATATATTGTTGAGGGTGTTGAACAGAAAATGCGGGTGCACCTGTGCTTTCAGCAATTGCAATTGCGATTCGGCATTTTCTTTTTGCAGTTGCAGGTTACGCTGTTCCTTTATATAGTAGTACTTCAGCAACTTGATGGCCGCTGCAATACCTCCGATAGTGATGCCTCCACGAAGACCAGCCATGAAACCGTTGAAGACACTGAGAGGTTTGTTTGAAGTCATCCAGTCGGGCGGAGGCAATTGAAACCAGCCCCGTATATCAGCAATTATGAAAGTGCTAATGATTACCGAAATAATCGCGGTGCATGCAAATGCAAGCAACGTGTAAACAACGGCAAGAATGTATTTGCCTTTTACGAGATAACGCGGAATCACAAAATAATTCAGCGAATATGCCAGGAAAATATGCAAAGGAAGAAATGCCAGTGATTCCAGCATGGTGCGCAGCAGGTTTTCTGCATAGGTAATCTTACCCGGCTTCAACCCTACTGAATAAATAAAACCTGCAAACAGCCACCACGATATCCAGAATGCTGCATGCCTGCGCCAGCGGTATTTGCGTTCATCGGAGAATATGAATGGAATTGCATGCATGAAGTTTCAAAATTAGATATAAGCAAAGGCAGGGAGGTTGCCGCTCTTGTAATATCGATATAAACTTGTTTTTCGTCGACGAAAGAAATTCTTCCATAAAAAAGCCCCCTCTGCAGAAGTGGTAATAACTACCAATTAGGGACAGGGGGTTTTTGTTTATAAAACAATGCATTATGAAAAAGGACAAAAGAGATCAACCCAAATGGCAAGAAATTGTGAAAGATTTTTTAATCGGCTGCTTGATTGGTGCTATTATTTTGTTCTTCACTGTTTGGCTTCCTAATATTCTTAAAGACACGTGAAAGAACCATAAAAATTATACAGCCTGCCATTACTAACACATTGGCTTTAGCGGCTGTAGTTACAGCATCATCGGCATCTTTACGAATAACGCTAAACCCTTTATAAATGCTGTCTCTAATTTGTTTTTCAACGGCTACGTACTGCTTTTTATAATTATAAGCCTCCACTATGCTGTCCCTGAATTTCACTAAAGAATCTAAATCAACCGTGGACATTAAAGACCCTGGCAGGTCTGTTTCTGATTTGTCCTTGTATATTGTGGATTGGATAATCCCTCTTGCCTCTTGAAGCCCTTCGTTTTTTCCAAAAGAATAAGCAATCACTAACACAAAGACACCAAAACCAATCCACCCTATGTACGTGACCATCTTGAAGGCTATTTCCGGGTGTTTATATGTAACAAAGGCCATCCCGCTTATGATCAGCGGTATGATAGCCCAGAGCAGATTTTCCATAATAAGCAGTCGTTTCCGAAAAGATAACAAAAAAGCCCGGCAACCAGTAGCCGGGCGTGGAGGTTTATGAGCTGCTTACCTGAATCTTTTAAAAGATGCTCCCGGAGGCGAACCGGGAGCAATGAGAAACGCAAAATGTCGCTATTCTAATCAGTTGGTTGCCTAACCAGCATGAAAATAAAAACCCGCTACCTCTCAAAGCCATTAACCACTAAACCTTATCCTATTAGACAGAAAGGTAATCCGATTAATCGTACTAAACAATAGTACTAATGATTCTAAAATATAGTATTTATAGTACTTTTATTCAGTATTTCAAGTACTTTATTCAAGAACCGTTAACCTTTTGTCCCTTTATTTGAATAATGGCTAAGGATAAACGGTATAATACTGTACGAAATCTAATTTTAGGCGGCTACCTGAAAACGTTCAATGAGATATTTGATACGATCCCGAAATCCGTTGTAGCCGATGACCTGGGATTGAATAGCACAAGGATAAACCGCGTTATAGATAACAATGGCCGTTTCTTTGTCGATGATCTGTTTAAGCTGGCAGGCCTGCTTGATGTTCCCGAAATCAAGGTCATGGAACTCGTCTGCAATCAACATGCGGCAGATAAAAAGTCTCCCAAGAAAAAGACACCGAAAAAATAATGCTTGACCGGATAAGCAAATGATTGTACTTTTGTTGTTATGACAAATGAAGATCCAAATTTAACCGAAGATGGTAAAAACGCTGCTGCGGTGGCTTTAGGTCGCCGTGGCGGGCTTAAAGGAGGGCCAGCCAGGGCAAAGAAGCTATCCAAAAAAAGACGATCACAAATCGCTAAGAAGGCTGCCGCTGCTCGGTGGAAGAAGAGTTAATATTTGCATCTTTCTCTATTTGTTTTAACTCATCCTTTACATTATGCTCTACTAAATCACCATCTTTTAAAGATTTGGCATAAGTGGTCAATTGTCTGGCTGTTTCTTCTTTGGGCTGATTCAATTGGCCATATTTACCTCTCTTGGGGTAGATGTTCAAGAAGGCTACTGTTCTCAATACTTTATTACAGCAAATTATTAATCTGAAGCCGTCTGCGCTACTTAAATTCTGACAACTGTTTTGAACCCTAATTTTTATCAATCTAAGATTACCGATTTCTCTCAATCGCGTATTCATTTCCCAAATATCGTCAAATGATAATTTTTCGAAGACGCTGCAAACGTCTTTAGGGCATGAGGCATAACCGTTCTTATCTTTCTTACATAACAAAGCAAGCGAGGAACGAAATGTTAAAATTGAATAGAATTTAGCAGCATTAGAGCTCATTAATTTCAAGCATGATTTGATCTATAGAATCATCCTTAGATAAAATTAAATGAATATCATGGATTATCTCTCTCAAAAGATCATGCTGCTTATAAAATTCCTTCAAGGCTATTCTAACATCTCTATATAGCCCAGAACGAGCTATTGCACCAATTAGTGTCATACATAGCTTATTAATGCCTTTAAGCTTAGGAAGTATGTTATTAAAATCTTCAATGGAATATCCATTCATTCCATTAAATAAAGACTCATTCAATTCGGCAAATTTCTTGTTGATATTGTCGAGCGGCTTTGTAATAGATAATATCAAATCCAGATGCTCGTCAGAACCCTCTATAATTTCATTTACAGATTCCTGAGCTTCCTGGTAAAAAGAATTAATCTTTGTCTCTATTGCGGTCATGGTCTGCTTATATGGCTCTGTTTTAAATCTAATTATAGAACGTAAAATGGGCAGTAATAGTTGTATGAGGATATTGGAAGAATTTCTGCAATACAGTGCCTGTTTGGGTTGATACGGACAAAATTAGATTTTCCACACGATATGTACAAATATGTTATTTACATTTTACTGACTTATTCTCAATGCCTTATAATTAGTATTACTTAAAATTTTATGCCAGCTATTTAGAGCAGTACGATTATTTGCGCTAATTTTGTCGCCTTTTTTAACAAAACGTCAATTTACGCCTCAAATGATTGTTTCATAGCAAACTACAGGAAATAAAATAAATTCACTAAAATGCTTGACCGCTCAAGCATAAAGCCTTATCTTAGTGGAGAATTAAAGCCAACGACCATGTTTAAGAACCTCCGCGAAATGATAACAACAATGGACACCCAAGAAAAATGCCGTAAGTATCTGGCATCACTGAGGTGGCCTGACGGGATTGTTATTTGCCCTTATTGCGGCCATAAAAAGGCTTATGTTATCGAAGGAGGCAAGCGTTATAAATGTGGCAGCAAAGAATGTTATCAAAAATTCAGCGTGACCGTTGGAACGATTTTTCAGGATAGCAATATCCCACTTACTAAATGGTTCATGGCCGTGTTCCTTGTCACCGCACACAAAAAGGGAATTTCATCTTACCAATTAGCAAAGGATACTGGCGTTTCTCAAAAATGCGCTTGGTTCATGCTGCATAGAATGCGCGAATTAATGAAGCCCAAAAATCATGTTCCGTTGGACAACATTGTGGAGGTGGATGAGGTATACATTGGCGGCAAGGTTTCTAATATGAGCAAATCAAAAAGAAAGATGCTGCACGAAACAGGTACTGTCAGCGATACAAAAGCTATGGTAATGGGAATGATCGAACGAGGCGGCCAATTAAAACTGGTTCCCTGTGATGGCGATAAGTATAGCTCTACGGTGATTCAGCCTGTCATGACAAATAACATTGACAAGGATGCGGTAATTATGACCGATAGTTCAACCATGTATTCAGCCGTAAAGCACAATTTTGCCGGGCACGAAACCGTTAACCACAGAGAAGAAGAATACGTAAGAGACGGAGTTATTCACACCAATACAATAGAAGGTGCTTTCAGCCATTTAAAGAGGTCAATCTTTGGCATCTATCATAAAGTAACCGTAAAACATTTAAGCCGCTATTGTGAAGAAACAGCCTTTAGATACAATCTTAGGAAAATGAAGGACACAGAAAGGTTTACGCTGGCGTTACAGATTTGCGAAGGCAGACTGGATTATAAAACCCTTGTTTCCGCACCGGGCCCTAAGGTGGAGGTGACAATGGAAATACCAAATGTGGTAGTAAGTAGCACAAGCGGTAAAAAAGTTGCTGTTCAGCAAATTTCAAACGGTAAGGTTATAGCGGAATACCCTTCAATTGCAGACGCGGGTCGCGCGGTAGGTATTAGACCAGATCACATTAGCCGAGTATTGAAAGGAAAAAGGCTGACCGCCGCTGGTTACCAATGGAAATATGCCTAAATTTAAGGCATGGCAAAGCCCAAAAAAGACGAAAAGAAAATAGCCCGACCAGGGAAGTATGATATAACCGTTAAACTGGATATGACCTTTGAAAAGGCTATAAAACTTGCTGCCAATACACCTTTGCCTAAAAAGGCAAAACGTCCCCGAAAAGGCTAAAAACCCACTAAATGCACCGCAAACGATTCCTCAAACCGAGTAACGGCCGCTGGCCTAAGATTTACAACAATGTATGTTAAAATGTGTTATTATTGTGTGTAATACGCAACTCTAATTGGCTTATTAGTAGTCTTAAAATAAATATTTTTTATTGGTTTTACGCACACTTGATTACCATTTTGACGTTTAACATAAAGGAGGCCCAAACACATGTCAATTGCAACTTTACAAAGAGCCAATAATCGAATTAGCCATTTAGCCAGGCAATTTGGAGGTGCTTATTTGGGAGGTGGACAAAAAACTATTTCTTCAATTAAGAAGGTTATTGTTATTACCACCAACAAAGCCTCAGTTAAAGCTTCTCGGCAGATTTTGGATGACGTTAAATACTTCATGGATAATCTTCCAGAAAAAGCTGCTGAAGTGAAAGCGGCTCAAATTAAAACCGACTTAAGTAAAACAAATAAGAATCTTAAGTTTATTACTCAGATTATCGATGAAATCTACTCGGTAATTGATGGGGAAGGCGCTCAAATAGAGGTAGATGATAAAAATATGAAAACTTTCATTTCAAATATTACTAAAACTAAAGAGGCCCTTCATTATGGATCCGATTATCTATTGCTCGTACAGTCTGTGATGACTGCGCGGAAAGAAATTAAAGAAGGGAAGAGCAAAACTTACACAATTGATGAGTTTCTTGCTAAACAAAAATCTTAGTGCAATTCAATGTATTCGCTTGATATCCCTCCTTCCGTAGATGAGCGGCTTGCCAATTTCGCAAAGTCATCCCCCAGTATAAATAACAAGTTACAAGAACTGGTTAATAACCCCGAAGCGGTTGCAGTGCCTACAGGTAAACCAGCGATTGGAGATTTTTACGTGAATGCTGGCAGATACGCTATCACTTTTGACATCAACCATGATAATCAATCGGTACAATTACTGTCGGTAGTCACACGACCTTATCTACACAAACTTTTGACAGGAAAAATTCAAATATAAAGCCGGAGAAAATCCGGCTTTTCTTATTAAATTTACCCCTTGTCCCTAATTAGTCGTTATTACCGCAGAAGTAGAAGGGGTATTAAACATGCATAATGAGTGTGGCTATTTTCCCCATAAAAGGTTTTTGGCCAGCTCCTCATTCTCTTTGGCCTGCTGATGCTTCTGCCAGGCCAGCAATGATTTGTTCAGAATCCTCTTTAACTTTTTCTTCACGCGTGCCGACTGCAGGTTCAGCTTCACTCCCTCAATGGTCTCTTTGTAGATAAGCACATGAGCGTCATTGTAGAAATAAAGGATATGATGCCTGGGGGTTCGCCCGTTATTTTCCACCACCCAAAATCCGCTGCCGGTCAACCACGATGGCGCCTTCGGCGGCTCGTGCTGCGACCTTGCCGGCATATAGGCCAGCGCCAGGACGATTACTAAAGTCGATATACTTTTCATGGCTAAATTTTTGTGGCGGTAAAACTATTTGAGAAACAAGAGCCAAAAACAAATAATAGACAGACATCACCATCCTTTCGACACTCATACACGAACCGGCGACAAACGGCGGCCACTGCCGACGAAAGGCTGAACATGAAATGTTAATCACATAAACATGCGATTGGGCACCCAGTCTTGCCACGCGTACTTTGCAGGGTTATTGCGAAAAGCTATAAGTATGGCCACTGGAAAAATTGCGATTTGCAGGCTGCTGTTGTCGAATTTTTCGAGTTCGCCGGCCAGTGGAATAAATAGTTTACATTATGAAAATCTTATTTGCTATCATCGTTGCAACCGTTTTGGCCATCAATGCCATTGGCCAGTTTAAGCTAGCGGTTAGTGATGAGCTTCGACAGGCAAACGATGAGTATAAAGTAAAAGGAAGGCAGGGCATCCTGATAAAACAAAAACTCAGCTTTGGCGAGTACAGCACTTCCATAGTAAATAGGTCGTGGACAAAAGGCGGCGGCAGTTATTGGGGGATAGGCTCAGGCCGGCCGGGGACGAATGATCATACCAACATCATTTCGATGGAGTATATTAACCGCAGGCAAACAATTTTCTTCAATCTTACGGATAGCCAGGGGCGTAAATCAGAAGTGTTTGGCGCATCAAAATCCCGATCGAAAGATTTGGAGATAGGTAATCCTAACAACATCTTCACTGTCGCAATGGATTTGCTGGGACTGGGTGGTCGTTCAGAAGACCAGTATTACCTGCAGATATATACCGATTCGGTAAGTCAGCCCTGGCAAATGGTGTTGAACATACAGGCTGCCGAGGCACAACCCAAAAAATATGTTGGCGTGCTGGCGCAGGATAAAGATCACTACTATACTGTGGTGCCTGTGACAAAAATTGAGCGCAAGAATGGAAAAATCGTGAACACGTTGGGCGGCCCCCTGGGTTATGAATTCAGGA